>Ga0114918_10000706_pt1 | contig 29167 bp, 38 predicted proteins | sample LantaG_FD_87015 | JGI IMG/M metagenome (GOLD analysis project Ga0114918, IMG submission 87015) | Deep subsurface microbial communities from Baltic Sea to uncover new lineages of life (NeLLi) - Landsort_02402 metaG | ecosystem: Environmental > Aquatic > Marine > Oceanic > Sediment | place...
ACTTACCGCTCCTATAAGCAATTTTGCGCTTACGAGGAGCTTCGGTCAGTTTTTTTCAATTTCCTCGCAAAGAGTAGAGATTGCATTGATTAATGGTGTAATAATTACACCAAATTCATCTTCAGTAATACCTTCTACCAATTGATTGTCTGCCACTTCCCATGTTTCATCAAGGATAGTCTCAACTTCTTTATCCTCAACAAACCAATTAAGAATACCAGTGATTCTTTGAAGTCTCTCTAATATTTCACCCTGTAAACCTTCAGTGTCATTAACAATAGACTCATTAACTACTTGTTCTAAATTAGTAGCAAGATCAGATGCAAATCTTTTAGACATTGTGGCTGAATGTCTCGCTCTTTTTTTCTTGTTAATAGCAAGTTTAGAAGATTTTTTCTTCTGCATAATAGAAGCTCTATTTTGCATTTTAAACTTCTTGTATTCATGAGCAGAAGCGTTTTTGCTCTGAGTTCTACGATTAACAGTAGCTTTTACTGTGCCTCTTCCTCCTACGCCCTGACTCCTATAACTAACTTTTACACCACCAGTGGATTTACGCTTTTTAGCTTCACTGATTTCAAGAAATGCCTCACTAATAAGTTCAGCTACAGTATTATAATAATCCTGATTTTCTTCGCTTAGTGCATCATAATCAATAGTTTCCATAAGATCAGCAATGGAACCAAGTTGTTCTGGACGTGCATCTTCTAATTTAATAGACATTATTTCATCTAAAAATTCACTCACTTCTTCATCAAGACCATCATATTCAGAACTTTTAATTACTGGATCTTTTCCTATGGTAATACTTGCATCATTAAGGGATTCTCCCAGTCTTGAAGTCCCCAACCTATTTAATTGCTTTGGTGTAATATTGACGCCTAATTGATTCAAATCTTCTTGTAGTGAAGTTACCTTAATGTTTTTCATTTCCCAGCTCCTTGGTTACATAAGAACAACGAAATGATGTTCATTGTCCTAAAATAATCATTCATTGAATTGATTGTAGTTAATACATCAACAACATTGTGAGTATTTAACAACTCTTTAACTTCAACTAGGCTGGAAATTATTTTATCAGCACTTTCCTTAACTGATTTTTTCACTTCCTCACGGTTTTCATCGCCATCATCATCTTCAACTGCTACCCTAACATTTATACTTTGTACCACCTTTAATAAAATGTCAACATTATTTTCAACTAAAAAAACAGTACTCTGATTTACTTTAGATTCAGATACCGTTCTTAATTTGCTTGGAACTTGTTTTTTTAACTTCTGTATTTCACCAAATAGACTCTTTTTAATCTCTTCCTCATTGGTATTATAATACTCCAACCATACATTATTAGTCACTTCAACTAATGATTTTAATGTATTCAATGGTTCATTAATATTATAATTTATATCACTCTCTACCAATTTTGTAAAAACACGAAATTGATTTCGTTTTTCTTCATCACTTAAATTATTATCCTTATCAAAAAAATCATTTAAAAAATTAGAAACAGTTTTTTTAGCCTTGTTTTCATCATAATATTTTAAATTTTCCATTAATTCTGGTTCAATCTTAATCCTATTATTTTCTATTTTATATTTGGCATCCATAACATCACCATTAATTGTATAAACAATATGATCATTAAATGTTGCTAATATTTGGATTGTTTCTTTTAACTCTATCTCAATGGCACTTTTTAAAGTAAAAACCCTTTCCTCAAAACTACCACGAATTAGATCTAAATAATCTTTGCTATCCATTAACATGTCTTTTTCTCCTGCCATTGTTATTTTGCTTTTCAATATAATGATTAAACACATCTTCCAACATCTTCCTTAAATCTGATTCAGTAACTTCACTTAATTTTTTACGTTTACTAATACGTCTACTTTCTTGCTGTGCCGAATCAGGCTCAAGAGGTGGTAAACCTGCATCTAAAAGATCAGGATATTTTTTAGCCATTTCTGCTTGAGTCTCATACTGATCCTTTATTGTCTGTTTTGTCTCTTCACGTTTTGCATTTATTGAATAAATAGCATCTTCTTTGGAAAAATCAAAAACGTGTTTCATTACCCACTGTTTGTCAAAATACTCACTCAAATTACGTGCATTGTCGGCCTGAGCATTCCTTAACTCTATTTGTGCCATTTGGAAAATAGAGGATGGTACACTCATTTTTGTTTCAAATTTTACAGTATCAGGATCAATCCCCAGACTGGCAAGATGCACTCTAAAAATATGGTTAAATCCTGTTTTGATAGACCGTTGTAACCTCATCTCCGCCTGAGCAAATCTAGCACTTTCTTGAGAGAGACTAGCTCTATTACTATCACCACCAAATCCTAAGTATGAACGTGGTACTTTAATAGCAGAAAACAATTTGTCTCTAAAATATTCCATCTCATCAATATTTGAATTATCAGGAGGAGAAACAACATCGATACGAGTTGTATCATTACCTCCCCTTGATGGAATCCAATAATTACTACTTTGTGACATCGGATTAGGTCTAAAATCAGTTTTTGCCACACCATTATGAAGATATTTTTTCTTTGCATACATTTGTCTAACCTGATTCACATATGCTATTGCTTCATCAGGTGAAACATCACCGACATCAACATAAAATGCAAATTTGGCACTGTTTTGTAATCTCTGAACTAATGCAGAATCCTCCAACATGGATAATCTTTTAAATACCCACCTAACACTATCAAGTATAGATGTACCGTACATATCAGTAGAGTCTTTACCCATTAATCGCCAATGAACAAATTCCCATGGTTCAAATAATATTGAATTATCTATGGAATTTTCGCCTTTTTTAATAGCCTCATTGAATTTTGATACAGACATATTACCTAATCCAAACATGTTCTGAACAAAACCAACAAGAGTCCCCTTTGAAGTTTCAATTCTTCTAATAGTAGGAACTGGTAAAATATTAATCCCAACTACACCACTATTAGTAATTAATAATTCCGCAGTTTCTTGTCCATAATGAGCAATAGATCTAGTAATACTCCATATAGAATCCTCTATTTTTAAAACATTATGTAAAAGATCATTTAGGATAACAGAAATTATTCTATCATCGGATGTTACCCAAATGCTTTTATTTGTGTAAAGATCTGGTATAGTTGCATCGTCCGCAAAAATATCCAAAGCACTATTAATTTCAGGATATGCGTCCATTTCTTCATAATCAGCATATCGTTTTAATAGTTCACTACTATTTTCTAATTCTCTCCCTAAATTTGAACTCCCATCATCAATTGAACCTCCAATTGGAATATGTTCATATCCTTTTTTTAGGGCATCTTGCTCTAACTCATCCTTAAAATCATTACGCATTATTTTAGTTATTTTTTGTTTAGCTATACTGAAAAAACCCATAATAATTATCCTATGATAAATGGCATCGGCTTATTGCTTTTCTTATTAGCAATAAACTCTGACGCTCTTTCTCTTTTTTCTGGCGTATCCACCAATATTTGGCCTTCATTAACCCATGATAGATTTTCATCTCCATTGTTAATTCTTGCCATACTTCCAGTCAATACAATAGGTTGTGTTAATGAATTAGTCAATAATCCATGAACAACACCAGCAACTGCATCTGAAATATCCTTAGATCCTTTAGGTGGATGATCAACCTTATTCTTAGTTCTATCATGTATCAATTTTTCCAATTCGTCAAGAAAAGGTTTGTATTTATAGAATTGTATACGTTCTTCATAAATTGCAGATTGTAAATTATCATATGGAGCCATTGTTCTATCAATTGAAACTACTTTAGAATTTCTAATGCCTCTAGCCTTCATCTGTTGAATCATTTCAAAACTCTGATAGGCATCAGCACTAAAGCCCATTAATTTAAATCCATTTGCTATTAATTCGTAAATCAACATTCTAATATCAGGTAAAAATATTTGCTCTCCCTTAGGAGGATTTATTTTCAACATAAAATCAATTATAATATATGGTGCTGTATTGTTATATTCTTTACCATTCATATCTCTTCTTACAACTTCAACCCATCTATCAATATGACCCATGGCAATACCTAAACTATCTCCTGAAACTGCCACATCCACATGAACAAATCTTAATTTTTTAGGATTTAATAATGGTTCCCTAAAATCTTCCTCATATCCTCCTGATAAACGCCTTTTAGATTTTGTGGTAAATCTATCCCAAATAAACCCAGCAGGTTCTCCAAAATTATAAATTTCAGAAGAAAATGGATGAACCCGATCATCAATGCAAGAATTTATTTTTTCTTTTCTGCTTATATATGGTGTAATAGACGCAACACTAACTCCAGCCAAATCCATAATTGCAGAGACAATATCATCTTTAAAATCTTCCCTGTATTCTTCTGGAACCGTAACTAAATCACATCCAGTTTCCTCTAACCATTTTTCAGTAATTAAAGTCTCTTCATCTGGTTTTAATATGCGTGATCTAAAAGATCCTGCACCAACAAGAACTTTAAACGTATCAGTTCCATACTTAGAAGGTTTAACATCCCACGTAGCATAATCCCTCACAAATGCGTGAGGATCATCTTTCACTTTTTTTATTCTTTTATCAGTAAATGATCCTCTCAGTCCAGCAGAAGATAATAAAACTAAAAAACTAGGTAAATCACCACCAGAAGACATAAACCTTGACTTAATCCTTCTTACCAATTTAGTGTAAACATTACTAGCAATATCAATCATTTCTCCAGTATCATGCGATTTCATTTCTCCTAAAAAATTTAATTCATCCATGACTGACATAAAAACATTCATTCCTAAAACATTATCAGTAAGTACTCCAGCAGATACAACCCTAATACCTTCTGGACATAAAAACTCCCATTTATTTAATTGCATTTTAAAATTTTCTTGAAAATATGGAGACAATTCAATACGTGGTCTTACAGCTTCTAATAATACTTTTTTTGCTAAATCTTTAGTTTTAGATAAAAGCGCAATAGTTATTTCAGACTTAGGAGACATACCAAATGATAATTGAGGAGATCTAAAACAAGATAGTTCATATAAAAATCTCGCAACAATTATAGATCCTATAGTTGTTTTTCCAAAACCAAGACTACCTGTAAAAATCACTTCTCTATAAGAAGAAGTCTCAAATAATGATACCAAATCCTCTTTCAATTTAGGATATAACGTTTGTGTACTCTGACCTAAATAATATGGATCTTCCAAAAATTGTTTCATTGTTACTGGTGTATATTTATATCTATAATTATGAAGACTTTCTAATCCTGTAGTATCACCTGATTTAAATTGTTCAATTAATATTTGTAATAATTTTTGTTCCTTATCATTCAAACTATTTAGTGTATGTTTATCGATACCAAATTGCTCTTCTTTTGTACGGATTGTTCTATATCGTCCATCTTCTTTAATAACCATATCTAAACTTTTTCATCCTCAATATCTTCAGGTTCAATTTCACTATCCTCATCTAAACTATCTATTATATCACTCATGCCACTATCAACTAACAAAACTTTCATGGCAGAGAACACCTTACTCCTTGAATCTGGATTGTTAAATGTATCAAGCACATCTGAACCATAAATAGTTTCTAAATTAGAAGAAAATTCTGGTCTTATTCCCATTGTACCAAGATTTCTTCCACCACCAACTCCAAGATCCATTTTAATATCATGACTTTTCTTAAGAATTCTTAATGCCAAATCTATTTCAATATTTATTTTTTTATCTAAAAAATGAAGTTTTTCCTCTAATTCCATGCCTACACCAATACGCTTCATCTGAAGCGCATATAACTTACTTAGTTCATCTATTTCAATTAATCCATTAATAAATTCATCAGCTTTACTGCCATATCTATCTACCATATCTTCTTTATGCAAATCTGATGGAGTCATAAAAGCCTTTCGATACCTTCCAAGTATGGAAACTAGACTCCCTGTAGTAATATCCAGCATTTCTTTTTGATCTTTTTGAATATAGTCGGCTATAGTTCTTAATGTATCTCTGAGTTTAAGCATAGATTGAACAGTCTGAATACAATTCAATGCCTTAATACGCTTAAATGACCCTTCTCGTCCATCTGACATCCATGCACCTCTCAACTTTTATATTATATTATCAAATTGGATATTGATAATAGAATCATTTAACATCATAAACACTCCCTTTTTTCCATTTTACTTATTTTTAATATTTTGTCAATAATTATATATTTAAGGATAACAATGATTAGTCTGAAAATTCTTCATGAGAGTCTAAAAGATCATCATCTGAGTAGTTTTCAGTTGGATCTTCATCAGGAATCATATCAATTGTATCTTTACCATAAATGATTGCACTTGCATCCTTTTCTAGTGCAATTATTTTACAATCCAGTGCAGATTCAATCCGTTTTAAATAATCCCCAATATTACTAACATCGATATTATCTGCCATGTAAGAAGTACAAATTAAATCTAATGCGTGACCATCTTTGTCTGATTCAGAAATTGCCTTGGCTCTTGATAATGCCTCTTCAATATTTTTATATTGAGCAGGAAATAATTGGAAATTTTTCTTAATAGCTTTTTCTGTTCTTTCAGGATCGCCACTATCTGCATCATCAATTATATTCTGTTTTTCTGCTCCCTTTACAAGATTGATAATTTCACTAGTGCTTTTATCTTTAGTTTTTTCCATCCATGCAGTAAAATTAGATGTATCTACAACCTTGGTTAACTCTTTTGCTTTAGTCCAACCAAGTTGTTCTGCCCACATCTTTCCATCCGTAGGAAGAGATTCCGCCCAATTCACAATATTAATAAAATATTCTGAAGTTCTAACATCAAAATCAACTTCTTTTTCGATATATGATTTCCATGTTTTATGCCCAAATTTTTTAAATAATTTTTCATCATGAATATCTCTTAGTAAAGTAGCCAAGTCCCAATAACTATCTGATAATTGTTTACTCAAAAATAATACCCGATCTCTTTTTTGTGATTCATCATCAGATAATACCTCTTCCAAAATTTCAGGTTCCTCCATATTTCCAGTAATAATTACTAACCCAGTTTCGTTATTACCCTTTACACTTTCAGTTTCAGAAACAAGAGTTGCTTCCACTACTTCAGAAACAGAACTTGAGCTTGGAGCCACTAGTTCATCGTTTTCAGGAGTGAAAGAAACATCATCTTCTTTGTTTTTTAATCCATCGCTTTTAGAACTCTTTGGCTTAATATTTGTTTTTTTAGCCACTGTTTTTTTGCTATTTTTCGCATCCTTTGGAGAATTACGCTTACCAACTGATTTACTTTTTGTTGCCATGATATTGATCCTTTCAATATTAGTTATTTAACGAAATCGATTTCGCCTTTTGTGAATAAACTTTGTTGTTCATCCTTATTTACCGTTTCTTGCCTTAAACATTCTGCTAATACAAACGCATCAGCAATATTATCATTTGTTAATATATATTTGTATTGAGCTTTAATTTCAGCCATTATTTGTTTTTTTGTTAATTTACCTTTACCTAATACCTTTTTTCTAACATGACTCGCAGTTTCTAATTTTGATATTATACTAAATGCCAACCATAAATTAACTTTAAGTACGCCCTGTAATTCACTCAAATCATTTTGCCTACCCTTTGCGCTATAAGCAGGTCTTTCCAAAGAACACATGAGAGTATTGTCCTTGTATTTGCGAACCAATTGCATTATGCCATCAACAATATCAATTACTCTGGATATTTTTTCTAATTCAGTAGCAGTTTTTTTTAATGGATACCCAAAAACTTTTGTTGCAATTATTACGCCTGTGGCATCAATAATAGTAACTCCTGTTCCAGTAAGTGATAAATCTAATCCTACAAAGTAAAGCATTCTTTTTTCCTCGAACAATATTTAACTTTAAAATCATTTTTACTTGTACATTCTGCACATCTTGGAGGTAATAAATTAATCAACTCCACAGGAATAGTCCTCATACTTTTTGCAGTGTTCTCAAAAGTTTGCTCAGGATCATACGATTCTTCAAGTGCTATTGTAGCAAGTAATGATTGAACATTTATTACTTGTTCAAATATTTCATCCACTATACTTTGATCAAATAACACAATATGTTCTACAATTGCTTTTTTAAAATCATTTTCTCCTTTTTCTACATAAACTATTCTGGCTCTTTTTAATCCACTAAAATACATATATAATTGAACTTGTTTTACATGTTCTATTTTTGCATTACCTCCTAAAGATGGATCAACATATGCAAGAGAATTAATGGTTTTTAACTCAAGTATTTCATCTCCAAATCCCACATCAATAATTCCATCACAGTGTCCTCCGATTTCGTGATTAAATTCAAGTTCATAATATTCAAAATCAGTCCCTTCACATTCACATGACTTTGGAGCAGTAATCCATCCATGAGTAAGGTTGATTGAAGGATCGGTAGTTTCTTTTCCTCTGTATATTTTGCCACAATTTTTACATCTCCAATGTCCTTTGAGTACATCATTACCAAGAGATCTTAAGTATCCATTTTGAAATTGATAATGAAATGCAGTTCCTATTCCAAAAATCCATGATGTTTTTGCATCAATGGCCTTTCCATCTAAAGTGCCACCCATGATTAACGCTAAAGCATATTTTCGAGCACATAGACCACCTAATCCAGAGGCTCTAAACTTAACATTACTAGTAACCTTAACATCCCTTCTATCTATATCATTTTTTCCCATATTTTCCAATAACAGCAATTTTAATGTTTCATCGGTAACGCTACGTTCTCTCAACTGTAAAGATTCTTTAATTTTACTCCACATCATTCAACTCCATTTTCTTAAAAACTGACATCGGTATTGCTATCCAGTCTTTATCAGTAATATTACTATTAAAGTCCATAGAAAACACTAAAGCAGGATGTTTTTCTTCAACCATAGCTTCATGCGATATTTTATCTAACCACTGTGCAGTAATTCTGATACTTTTTTTTTCTGTAGTTTTACACTCAATAAGAAAATTTTCAGAAATTACATCTCCTTTTGCATACATGGAATTTCCAGAACCAGCCCTTAATTGGGCTTTAAGACTTTTTGCAGTACGTTTTTCTTGAGCAACAAAACTCTTATCGTGATCTCCAAAAATACTCTTAAACAAATCATTTGATTTCATCCAACATCTCCAACTCAACAAAAAATATACCAAAAAACAGAAAATTGCAATTATATTTCTTTTTTTAATAATTTTTCCAATAAATGCCTGCTTATCTGCTTCTTAATACTAGGTTTTATTAAATGTTCTTCCATCTCTTTTTTAGTATTAAACGATAAATTATCGCCTAATTTCCATTTATTCCCATCTTTTTCAATTAAACCATATTTTTCACACATCTGTAAAATCAATTTATCATCTTCAATCGTTCCAGTGTCAAGATTCATGCGATACGAACCAGTTATTTGTGCAGTATAAGTTTTATTTTTTTCAGTTTTAAAATTAGTCTTAACCGAATGGCCTACTTGCATTATAAAATCTTTAATCAATTCAGAACCAGCGCTATCTTTTTCATACTGTGACGCCCATAATTTCAACTCTATACTAGCAGAAAATCGTTGTCCTTTACCAGCAGGAAGAGTAGTATTATCCCCAAACATCATACCAATTTTTTCCCTCAGTTGATTAATGAAAATTTGAGTAACATATTTATTATATTCCCTTTTTGTTGCCTGAACAGCAGAAATATATTTTCTAAATGCTTTATTCAATAATCTGGCTTGCAATCCCTGTTGCCATTTTTCAGTTGATTCTGTAATCTCAGTGCTTGGAGTCATAGCTGCAATTGAATCCAAAATGATAAAATCAACTATACCCGATTTAATTAAAGTTTCGTGAATATCAATACACTCTTCCGCAGTTTCTGGTTCTACAAGTAATATTAAATCTGGATCTAATCCTACTTTTCTAGCCCACACTGGATCAAAAGATCCCTCCTGATCAATAAATGCTACTACAAATGGCTCAAATGAATTTTCTGCTAAAACTTTTTTTCTTGCTCTAAAGTCATCTATCTTTTCGTTGGGATGTTTTATTACTTCATACAATCCAGTTTTAACACAATCACATGTACCCGTAATCTCAACATCAATAAGTTCTTCAGTGTCTTCGTCATAAATTTTATCAATAAAAATATCACTTACTGGTCTTCTACAATTAGCACATAATTTTTGTTGCAACCCAGCTATTCTCATTGCAGTAGTAGTTTTACCACTCGATTTCTCTCCATAAAAAAGTGACATACGGCCAACTGGTAAACCTCCTCCAAGTGCAAAATCTAACTGTAAAGATCCAGTTTCAAACCTTGGAATACTAGGATAGCCAGTTGCAAATCGTGACACATTGCGAAAATTAGTATTTAAACCTACACTGAGTTGTTTTAACCGCTTTAATTTATCCATTAGTTCCCTGATGCTTTATAATTCATTTCGTCAATTTTTTTCATCATCTTATCAGACATAAAATTTCTTAATCCAATTACAGCGCTTTCAAAATCCGCATCGTCAGCAATATTTACATTCAAAGTAAAATCAAATTTTTCATTGCTATAGTTTGCAGTAGGAATTGTCATACCCATGGAAACAGTTAAATATCTTCCAGTTATTTTGTTTGATAAATTAAGAGGTTTATTTTCTCTCTCTTTTTCAAAAATTTCTGCAATTTCTCTTTCCAATAATTCCATGGAATCCTCTTCAACAAATTTCAATGTATCACTAAAACTATCAAGAATATTAGCTCCCACTTCAATGGAAACTCTAATAAACTGAAATTTTTTCTCGTAATTCAGTGTTTTATGAGAGGAAAAAGAAACAACATTTCCTTTAGTTATTTCCTCAGAACCAATAATAAATTGGTTTATATCCCCATCACAAGATTCAGTAAATAAATTTGCCTTAACATTTGTTGTGGTTAACTTTTCTTTGCTCATCTTTTTTTTCCTTTCAACTAATTTAATAAAACATCATAAAATCTTCATCTATATCGCAATTTACCCATTTTTATATTTTTGTCAACAAAAAATATTATTTTTTTTTAAATTTGAAAATATTTTTCAATTTTAGTCCAATCTCCACTTTTAATACATTTACCTATACCTGTAATCATCTTATCAGTATACAACAACCAACCTTTACCTTTAGTTTTATATGGTGAATTAGGTATTAAACCAGCACTTTTTTTAGATCTAAGTATATAATAAGATACTTCTAATTTTCTTGCCACCGCTTTTAATGGATATGTTACTATATAATTTCCATTATTCTCAATAAGAATCGAATCATCAGGATGATCAGGTAATTTAGATTTTTTATCATAATACGCCTGTGAATATTTTGCCTTTATTTTTTCCCGATATTCAGTATCCTCTCTGTATTTCTTCTTTCTATCCTCACTTCTCTTTTTACGATTTAATTCATACCAACTCTTTTTTACTTTACTCATACCTACCTCCTAATGTTGCTCTAAAGTGGACTTCTCCGACATATCACCATTAATGTTTCTATCTTCATCTATAGACATCAAAAAAATAACTGAAAAAATTACACTAATGAATAATATTAAAACTAAAATACTTGCTATAAATTCATCACGTATATTCATATCTATCACTCCCAAAGCGAAATTGATTTCATGTTTTAATCAATTATCGCCTTATCACTACTCATTGCTCCAATTTTTACGTAATATTTAGAACGTGTATACCACTTACGTTTAATAGGAAAAATATCTCTATCAATAATATCAACAACAATAGGATCAGGTTTACCTTGACAATGTTCTGCCCTCCATGGGCATGTAGCATAACATTTATCACTTGGTTTACAAGGTCGCCTGATACGCCCAACAGCTTGTTCCACATCAGAAAAAGGAGTTGCTAAAATTAAAACGTCTAATGAAGGTACGTCTAATGCCTCTGCTACCATTTGTTTAGTAGAAAAAATAACATTAGCAGTTCCAGCTAATTGTAGCTCAGATTCAGATCTTTTTCTTTTAGTCTCAACTTCTATTTTTTTAATTCTTAATTTTGTCTTGATTGTCTTGATTTTATATTTACCCGTAAACCATTCTCCAGTATAAAAATCAAATCTCCACCTAAATCCCAATTCAAGTCCTAACATTCTTTCGGCCAACATTTCAGAAAGATCTTTCAAATGTTCCAACCGTTCTGATAGCACCATTATTTTTCTTCCTGCCTTTAATGCTTCTTCAACCTGATCAATAATATATTCGTTTCGCTCTCTATGTTCTACTAATGCACCTATATGATGAACAGTTTTCATTTTTCCAAAAGGAATTTTATAAGAATAACCAGACTCTGTTTTTGCAAAATATTCAGAATAATTAGTATCCAAAATTAATCTTTTTATTTTAGGTATCAAAGATTGTGTTTTTAATTTATATCCTTTTTTACCTATATGATAATAAAAAACATTTTCTGCACCATCTTTTCTTCGTACAGTGCCAGAAACTCCTAACCGCCATCTGGCCGAAAACATAGAAATAACATCTGACCATGTTAATGATCCAATCCTATGAACTTCATCAGTAATAACAAGTCCATAAGACTCAAACATTTCTTTGGGATATTTTAAGTCTCTACCGCCTGTCATTGACTGAATCATACCAATTGTAAAATCAACATTTTCATACTCACATTTATTTTGCCATACATAGCCTATTCTGGCATCAGGAAAAAACTGTTTAATCCTATCCGACCACTGAGACAACAAAAACTCTTTATGAACCAGAACCATAGTTTTTCTACCTAACTCAAATGCTAATTGGAGCGCCATAACTGTCTTTCCAGTCCCAGGTTCTGCATCAAGTATAAGACCTCCTAACTTCATGATATTCATTTTGTTTTTAAGAGTGTCAATAGCGATCCTTTGTTCCTTGTGTATGCCATCAAATTTGACCAAAGAATTAAATTTAGACATAGGTTCACCATCGGTAGTCATATCAATTATTTTATGATTCTTGGTTCTCTTCTCAAGAAAATAAGATCTTGCTACCCCGAATTCTCCAGTATTACCATGTCTATATAGTCTAATTGGCTCGGATATTTGACCATATTCTGCCATCTTTGCAGGATATATAGTGAGCATTTTCTCAAGTTGAGTTTTTTCAACATCACTTAATCCATCCATCCATGCCCACTTACCAATTCTTACAATCATAAAATCTCCTAAAAATTGTGCCTCTTGGATTTAGAAAGGAATTATCGCAGATATTTATAAGTAAAAGGAGTTAACAGACCAGTTAACAATAAAATAGATAATCCAAGAGACACTTAACTACTAATCTATGTTAAAATTTATCTTCACTATCAATATGTACTTTAGTTCTACTATTAACTCTACGGCTATTAGATGCAGTCTTGGCTGTTCTTCCACTACCCAATTTAGAGTTTACTATATTTTGCAATTGCTCTTCAGACCATGGAGCTAAAAGTTCCATGAAATTAAATGGAAGAATTGAAAACTCTGGAATGTCCACATCACAACCCCATGACCGCAAGTAACTTTCAACTGCATCTGCCGTATCTAATTTCATAATAAATTCAAACTCAGATCCAATAGATGCTTCTTTAGTTCCACCTCTATAAACATCCCATACTGTCCACTTTAAACCTTGTTTTTTTAAATTCATTCTTTGAAACTTCTTAAGCACACCTTCTTTATTTTTTGTGCCTAATTTAGCAGGTATTATTTTTCTTTGAAATTGGTAAGTGACTCCTTTATCGCTAGTATATCCCAAAAGGTCAATATCTCCAGTTTCGTCATTAACAATAACTTCTCCCATATCAATTATTGAATAATGTCCTATGAATCTTGGATATTCTTTTACTTCTCCACTATTACAAATTGGACAATCGCCTAATCCTTCCTTTTTCAAGCATACTACATTCTCAAAACTATGATTCCAAAAATATAAAGGGTGCATATGTGCTCCGAATGGTGCATCCTCTAACATTAAAATTCTTCGGGTTTTACCACTTTCAACCCAAAAATTTAAACTACTACTCGTGCTTGGTGCTTCATCTGCTTCTGGTATTCCTTCGTATCCTACATGTCCAAATTTCATTTTAATATCCTTTCGTGATATTTAACAAATATTTATCAACCTCATGTTGATAACTAATAATTACTCAACTTATTAAACTTTGTCAATAGAAAAATTCAATTTATTTCTTTTTGTCAAAATAAAAAAACGAAATCAATTTCGCTTTTTTGTGTCATCAGGGAACAGGTGCATTGCCTGTTCATAACTCAAAGTGTCAGGATCTAAACCATCAGGTATTTCTATAATTTCAGACTCCACATCTATCATCTTTAATTCTTTATACAATATATCATTCATCTTTCTACCTTGTTTGTCTCCATCACCAACTAAATACACTTTACGCCCCAAACTTTTTATTAATGCTATTTGATGCTCATTGACTTTTGTCCCAAATGTCGCCACAGGATTACGTAAATCATAACTATATAAACGTATTGGATCAAAATTACCCTCCGTAATTATAACTGGATAATTATCTTCTATTAAATGTATACCATACAACGCAAATCTTCGCCATTGTCCGTAACTATGATAATATTTAGTGTATTTAATTTTGCATCTTTTGCAGATTTCTTCACCATTTAATGGAGTACCACATTGAAAACAAAAATCTTCTTTCCAATACAACCTGCCTGACACGCCAACAACTCGATTATTTGCGTCATAGCAAATAAACATCAATCTACGATGTTTTTCATCATGCCCTAATTTCCATTTTTTATACATTTTTTCATCAAAATTTCGCTCAAAAATATAATCAGGCATAGGTGCATCGTGGAACGCCGTTACTTTACTTGCAGAGATAATTGGTAGTTCTATATTAGATTCATCACAACTACGCTTAGATGTCGAATTGAGCTCAAATACTGGATATTTGTCATCTCCGAAAGATCTACTTGGTTGAGGAAAACCTGCACTAATCCCGCCTAAACGATAATCAGTTTTATGTCTATTCTGATCCTGTTCCATAATTCGATTTAATTCATCTTCATGCGCCAATTTCAAGGCCTCACTGTAATTTTTATTGTGCATTTTTGATAATCGCCAAATTAATCCTGAAATACTGCCCTTTACACCACAAGCAAAACAATAATAACTAGCTCCATACTCATTTTCACTAATTGATAATGATGCGTGTTTATCTGTTCCTCCCTCATGATTATCTAAGAACGGACAAGAACACATGTATCCATTCCCAGATCTCATTTTTATGTCAATATTTATAATTACTAAAATCTCTAATAATTTCATTTAATTATATCGTACCTCTTTCTCCAAGAAGAATAGATGCAAGAGAATCCATCATTGCGTCCTCATGTTCTGTGCTACCTTCTTCAAACTTCAAATGAGTATATTCATGTGCTAATACTCTCAATAATAAAACCTTATCTTTTAAGCATTGTCGTGCAATAGATGTGATCTTAGTTGTTCTCATAAAACATCCTAGAGTATCGTTTGTTCCAAAATTAACAATAATCGTATTATCTATTAATTCAAGAAATGGATCATATTTTTTAAGAATATCTATTACTATACTGTAATTAGTTCTTTCGACTTCTGAGAGATCTTCCATATTAACTTCGGTTGAATCTAATTCATTGCGAGCAATATGAGAAAAAGTTAAACATAATGAATCAAAAATTTGATAAAAGAACTTAGGTACTACAATAGCTCTGTATCCATAATGTGCTACCTGAGTAGCTTCTTCTCTGTTCAATACTGCTATACTGTTTTCTCCATAAACGCCTACAAAAGCTATTTTTAGAAAATCTCCAACCGCAGAATAAAAAGTTACAAGCACATTACTTTCATAATAATTATCAAGATCAAAAAAAGCACTTAAAACCTCAAAAGATGAACCTTTAGTAGTAGAAATTATATAATCTTTGATTGCATAAGCGATTTCTCGTCTAACTGTATTAATGTCAACCATATTACGATCTCGATCAGTTGGTATATCATGTAGATCGTAACCATATTTCAAATTATCATTTATAGTTTGAACCTCAATGCCTTTAACATAAATTCTCCCTCTACGATCTTTATCTGTTAAAACATAACCCCATTGTGTCTTAACCTTATTTGTTTCCACAAAATCTAATATTTTCAGGCTCTGTTCTTTGAAGTTTTCTTCAGTCATTTCATAAAAAACTTTAACTTTGCCTATTGATTCAGGAGCTTTATAAAATCTTATACCTAAGACATCAATATTGTTCCATTTTGTAATTATGGGAACAAGTATTTCATCATCATTCCAGATAAATATTTTTTTCTTTTCTCGAACTGCAACAGAACACGCTAGTTTAAGTCCTTCTCCAAATTGGCCTCTTTTATTAGCATCATCTTTTTTGTTCCCTCCTCCAAGAAGGAGGTTTTCTATACCTAATTTCCCATTATTTTCCAAAACCAAAAAACCATCCTCAAATTCTGGTCTACTGCAATTGACTCGATCTTCATCAAGCCAATTTTGTACTAATTCTCTGAAAGTTTCCCATTCTCCCCAATTGTCCATGTAATCAAGGGTTATGGTTAATTTTTCCGTTTTAATTCTTTTTAATCCCTTTAATATAATCATATTATAATCTCCTTTTTAAACGAAATAATTTTCGTTTTTTTCGTTCCCTTTTTTAGTTATATTTAATTTTTATGCTTTTGTCAACAATTTATTTTAATAAATCACTTCTTAAATATTCTATTTTTTTTATTGCTATGTCTAAATCTGACTCAAATGTATCTGATGGAATAAAAGTAAATCCACCTACAGAGTAGTGAAGGTTCAAGATCCTCGAATTAATTTGTTTCTGAAATGTCAAATCACTATCTATTTCATCAATACGCCTATCTGGATCTAAACTCATCCTTTTTATTATACTATCATGCGATACCCACATAACAAATGCAATGTCAGGTTTAATAACACTTGTATTAATACTTAATATAATGTTTTGCAATTCATCAGTAATACCCTGATAGATCAATGTACTTATCCAAGATCTGTCCTGAATAATTATTTTATCTTCTGACATATATTTGTGAAGCAATGGTTGCGTGTATTTCAAACGGGAAACTGTCATTGCCATAGCAACTTCCAACGCAGTAGTTTCATTAGCTCTATTGTTTTTTAATTTTTCAATATATGGTTCAATAAAATCATTTAAGAATGGCTCTTTTATATAAACTATATCCTTTTCTACGCCTCTTTCTACTAATTCGTTCTGGATATTGTTAATCAATGTAGTTTTTCCACAAAAATCACCACCATCAACAGTAATATACAATGATTTATTAATATTATCTTGTTTTGATCTTAATACATTTTCCATTTACAACTATCCTTTCAACTCAAAAGTTTTAAACCAATCTTTTCCATTTTTGTTTTCAATTCTTTAGATTTAATCAATTTTTCACTATCGTCATCTTTACTATTAAATGTTTCATTATCTTGATGATCGACAATACAGTCTTCTGATTTAATTTCGTCAAAATTAGTGAGAGTTAAATATGCTTCATTAATTGCATATTGCATTTCTAGCGAATAATCATGTTGCCGTTTAGATGATATATTTAGAAATTCAAATTTCAAGATACTAACCGCAATCTCAGTAATAGATTCCGCAAAAACTTTAGCACATTCTAAATGTACAAATCCCGATTCTGGAAAAAATTCATAATTTCTAGGCTCTTTTGCATCAATAGTAGATCTTGGCGGTATAATAACACTCATTCTATTATCTACTACAAAATACATACCTTCTTTTGATAATTCACCAGATTCGTACATCCATTCTATAGACCTAACTAACACCCTTTTATCTAAATGTACTGTCTCTAATAGTAATTTATTTATCATAAGACCCATTATTTTAGAATATGCCATCAACTCATTAATATTATAATTCAACATCTTCATCATCTCCTTTGTTTGTTATCAAAACGGTATTGTTTCTTTATCTACAAACTCTTTGCCTTTTTCAATTTCTGAAAAATCATTATTATCTAAATCCCACATCAATTCAACAGGATTTCCATCCCACACTCCACGCCTTAAATCAGTAGGATGAATTATTATTTTTTTATCTGCTCTAAGATCCTTATTACTCTCAATGAGAAACACTGCATTAGCATCCCACAATAATTTATCAGTCAAAGCAATTGCAGAGGAATCATAACCAACTCCACCATTTTTTGTGGAACTCACAGCTTTTCTACTTAATTGGTGCATCCCTACAAACGGGATAAAATACTTTTTGCTTACCTTACCCATCCATTTTACCGATTGAATCACTACATCAGACTCATCAAAACCCTGAAAATCTAATTTATAAATAGAATCACAAAAAACTATGTCAGGTTTTATCAAATCAATAGCTTGTTCCATTGAATGAGGATCTAAGTTGTCATCAACTTTATCCATTATATAGATTCCATCAAGACCCTTGCTTTGTGCCACAGTGTTTTTCATTCGCTGAAACATAAATTCTGATAAAGTACCTCTAAGTACATCAGTGGCAGACACATTTGATAACATCGTAAAAAATTTCTCTGCTAATTCTTTTTTTGTCATTTCGGGAGAGAAAACCAAAACTTTAAAACCTTGCGCCCAAATGTAATTGAGCATGACCATTAATAAAGTAGTTTTTCCACTTTTAGGTCTACCTGCGAAATAAGTAACAGTACCACCCCATAACCCCATAGTCATATCATTAAGAGTTTTCCATGGTAATGGTACTCCCATTTTACCATTTTTTATATCCTCATACTGACTAACTACACTATCGCCTAAATCGAAAATATTTGTTGGCTCAACATTTTTATTTAATCGAAAACTATCTGTAAATTTCTGCATTTCATTATATGCAGTTTCTGGATCATTTTTTTGCATAAATCCATCGATAACATCCATGCGATCATCAATAGTTCTATACAATTTTCTTTTGATAAATTCACTAAAGAGAAAATTATTTTCTGCTCCCTGTTTTTCTAAATTGACTTTACAAATTTCAGTAATTAATTCTAATTTAGGAGATATTTCATTTTGATTATGATAATCTTTTATAAATTTAAATGTATTTTTATACTTTTTAGCATCAAAATCCTCCGCTTTTATCCCCATGTCTATACTTTTTTCAATCCAATTAGCGCTAACTATTGCACATAAAAACCCATTTTCTATATCAAATGCCATAAAAAGTCTCCCATAAAAAAACATGGGAAAAACCAGTAAAAAGGAAATTTTGTAGGGAGACAAAAAGACTGGTTTTCCCATGAAAAAGCGAAATTGATTTCGTTTTTTTAAAAAAACATAGTTATAAGTTCTTCCTTCAAACCCTCTCTTTTATCATCTCCAAGTATTTGAACGGGAATGATTTTAGATTTTAGAGAATGAATAGTGGATTTTTTAAAATCCATGAGCATTTGTTCGGGCGTCATATTTGTAGATATTAAAGTTACTAAATTTTCAGAAGTCCTGTGTCTGATCAATTCATCAATAAGTCTGGCTCCAAATCCAGTATTATCCATTACACCTTTGCCCAGATCATCAAGTAATAAAACAGTTACATCTCTAGCTCTATCCCAGATCGAAACCATATCGTCAAATTGTATATCCTTCATTACAATTCTTTTAATATCTGATGCTTCCAAAAATAGTACCTGATAACCGTTTCGCTTAAATTCTTTACCTATCACTGACAATATTCCTGTTTTACCACGTCCATTGTCACCCCAAAATAAAAAACCAACGCCATTAATATCATTAGATAGAACTTTCCGAAGATAATTTAATATTATTTCTTGATTTTCTTCTGCAATTCCATCAAATGTACATTCCCAATAACTTTTAGGTAATTTCATTCTCAGTAAATCGCTTTCATTCAGTTGGCGTCTCATATCTACCATCCTACCCGTGGAGCTTTCTTTGCTTTTTCTCCATCAAACTCATCACTATCTTTTTTATTCATCACAACCGACTCCACTTGTATAGCAGAAAAAATTGTATGTCTCATGCCATATAATAAACTAACATTGGGCACTCCATAAAGGCCTTTGCGTTTAAGCATTTCCCAATTATCACACATGTATTCCACTGCCTTTTCAACCAATTCTGGTTTATAGGCATTTAATAATTTTTTTGCAAGTGTTTTTTCTTTAAGAGACCACTCACTAATAATTATTTCCTGCCCTGCTAACTTGGTTATACCCAATTTGAACCATATTTCAACATCAGTTGCCGATTTCGGCCTGTTCTCCTTTTTCTTAGCTCTTTTGAATACAACCTCTTCATGTATTTTTTTAGTCTTTCTTTTGCTATGATCAACTAAAGATTTAAGTCTTTTTAAATGATTCATGCTTAACTAACTCCCTTTTTTCATACCACTTAATAGTTCTCCCAAAACTAACATAAACATTCTGCCATTCACTTTCATATTCATTACCATATCTTTGCTTAATATTGGCAATAAATATGGTAGCTTCCATGTCATCTAATAATCTTAATTCTTCAACAAACGTTCTAGTAGAAAGAACAGTCCCTATGCCTTTTTTACCAGAAACTTTAACAAAATCTCCTACATGAAGTAAACTCATAAATTAACTCCTAAATAGATTGTATTACATTTCTTTCTTTTTGTCAATAATATTTTTACAAAGGAGTAGTAGCAACTAATAAATAATATAATAATTCATTACTTACTTCCTCATCTATAAATTCCTTATCACCAATAAAATAACTAATTCCATATTTTCTATCATGATAATATGGCTTAATAATCATTCCTGCCCCATTTGACCATGGAGTTCCTTCAGGATGATCAACAATAAATCCATTCTCATGAGTCACAAAATAAAAATGTTCTAAATCAGAATAATCCTTCACAATGGAGTCCAACGAATCACCCCACCCATCTCTGAACAATATAACTACATGTCTTATAATTCCTTTCATAGCACTCAATACGAATTTGTCACCCAATATAATCTTTATATTATTCAATACATCTTTGATTTCTATAGTGGAGGCTTTTACCCAATCTTCTGTCCAATTTTCATGAATCACTAAGCCCTTACCAAATACTTCACCATTATAATCTATATAATAAACCTCATTACCAATAATTTCATATCTTTTTTGCCAGTAAAAATTTATCTGGCTTTTATTAAAATCTAATTCACCTTTAATCCATAAACCTTTTATAGTACATTGAATCAACTTAAACATAATAGCAATATTCCACACTTTTTATTTTTTGTCAATACAAAATGTTAATTTTCTATTTTTTTCTCAATGGTGCGTTTGCTCTTTATTTTAGATCTTTTTATCGCACTTTCTGGAATAGGAGTAATTGGTATTATTTCTCCCAAATCCCTAATGGTGCAATCTGCTTTCCAGAAATATATACGCCCACTAATTACTATTGCATGATCTGTGTTGTTAATAGCTTCTGGTAAAATTTCAAATGTTCTAATTTCTCCAGAGTATTTATTGATTACTTCAAATCTATGTTTTATCACAAGCGAACCTTAATTAAGATATTAGTAATCAGGTTAATCTTCCAACAACAAATTGTCTGGAATTTCTACTTGTCCATTTAAAAGAGATTTCACTCTTGCAGTTTCTTGTGATGTAAGTAATACACTAAATTTCTCATTCAAATGCGATTTTATAGTATTCCCTACAATATACAAACCACTAACTGGCATAAAATATCCTAATCCATTTTTTGAATTAAAATCTATGTTTTTTGACATTATTTACTCCTTTACTTAAATGAAAGGCATAAAATACCCCACACATCAATATTATATCAATTAATACGAGCGATATAATTAAAACAACATTAAACTTGTTTATATTAATCCAAACGTTAACCGAAATCAATAATAAAACAGTAATTAATAATCCTATGAGTCTAAATTTACCTACTTCTATCATTTGCATATTATAGATTGATTTTATAATATCTTCCTGAATATCTTCCTTAATATCTTCCTGAATATTTTCCTTAATATCCATATCATCAGCCGAACCTAAATAGTTATTATCAGAATATATAATATTTGAAATTTGTATTCCATCGATTATTTCATTCATTGTTGATAATCCTATTTGTTTGCTTAAAATACAACCAGATTTCTTATAAACTTCAAAAGTTTTAAGATCTTGATTAAGTTCAAAATACTCAATGCTTTTAAAATTATTCTTAAGACTTTTTATAAAAATATCATCATAAGCCTGTGAATAATAATATTTGAAAGATTTCGTGAATGTTAGAAAGTTTTCTAATAATTCCAAACCTAATTTTGTTGATGAATTATCAACCATCACATCTGGAATAGAATTGTCGACCAATAATAATGATTTTAAGTTTGAATCTATCAAATAAATAATACTGAGTTTTTTAGTAACCTCAATTTCTACTTGCTCTGGTCTATTTTTAATATAGTGATAAAACAAATTCAATCTTCCAGCATCTTTTAACGCATCAATATAATACTGTGATACTATCAATATTTTGCTCATACCCATATTCATCTCCATCTCCTTTTGCAATATTTATAAATCTTAACTACTCATTTAAACTTTTGATTTCAGAATCAAGCAAATCATTAACATAAAATTTCATATCAGAATATATATCTTTCTTATATAAACTAATATTATTTTTAAAATCTTCAAATTTTTGTTGTTGTTCTTGTATTGATCTTGAAATGCTTATTTTTATTTCCATCAATTTATTAATTTCTTTTTCTAAAGACTCTAAAGTCTTACATTTTTTATTTATTTTATCATTCAAAAACATTAATCTTGTAGTGGCTTTATTCTTACCGTTCATTATACATCTCCATTGATCATTGAAGCTAAATGGTTACACATTAACATTTTATCACTATCAGAGGGAACATGTTTAAGCCTCAATTTGTTCCATTCTCCTTGAATAAATATAATATATTTATAATTCAATCCCCCTTCATCTATAAACGGCTTACATGAATTATATCCATTGATTAATGCGTATCCTACATAATACGCATTTTCCTTAAATATTTCACTATAATCACTGAGTTCTTCTCCAGTGATATACCCCCTAACTTTTAAAAGTGCCCCACATTCAGGGCACTGATTGCCAACAATCTCTGTGAATGTTGTTTCTAACCGACATTCACAACATTTTTTGTATAACTTATTTAACATTAAAAAATCCATTTATTATTAAAAGTTGCTTTGTGAAAAACATCTCTATTTTCAAAATTTTCTTCTTCATCCACAATAGATGTGGAGAAGGCTGTTAGTTCTAAAACATTGTTATAGGCCGTAAACCTATACACTGCGTCCTCTTCTTCAATCCCTACACAGAGATCATCTGTGTAAACTTTGAAGAGAGGTACTTCGGTTATTGACTTAAAAGTTCCAAGATACTTATTGGAACTTTTTTGAATTTCTTCGATTTTTATTTTTGTTAATTCAGAAAACATAATATAGTCCGTTCTCTCTTTTTATTGGAAAAGAGTAACCAGTTTTAGGAAAAAGCCTTTTTTCCTTTATAACTATTATTATCCTACTTTTATGCTTTTGTCAATGCTTTATTAAAAAAAATAAAATAAATTATATTATTTAATGCCATGTAATCTCAGTGCTGTCATCTCTAAAGATTCCTCATTTATATCACAACCTTTAAAAACACGACCGTTTATTATACTAGCAACACCTGTACTACCTGACCCCATAAATGGGTCAACAATAATTTCTCCTGTTTTACTAGATTGATGCACCAATACCTCTAATAGTCCTACTGGTTTTTCCGTGGGATAGGAATTATATACTCGCTTAAAAGTAATCACATCAGGTATGCCTAAATTATTCAACTTGCGTTTTCCTTTTTCAAAAAATAATATAATCTCATATCGGGATCTGTAATGATACCCCATACCTATAGCCATTTTATCCCATATTATTGGTTTCCAAAATTTAAAACCAACTTCTTCACCAATATGTTTCACATCAAACATAGTATCTGAATTACAAAATAAATAAAAATGAGTATTAGGTTTTAAAACACGATAAACCTCCTTGAATAAATCTTCAAATCTATCATTAGGAAATATCTTAAACCATTTATTACTTGACCCATTAGAACACTTAAGTCTTGTAGTGGTGCCAATTTTTCTATGCTTTTCCATCGATTCATATGCAGGATCAGTTATTAAGAGATCTACACTTTCATCACTAAACCCCTTTAAAAACTCTATTGCGTCTTTTAGTTCTAATTTATAAAATATTTCCATCTCCAACTTTTTCTCCATCTCCAACTCCAACTCTATAAATTATGCACCATTAACAGTTAATTTTCTAAAAAATGCTCAATGGTGCATAAAGAAAGAACAGAATAAAGAAAATACTAACATCCAGTACACATTTTATGTAAAAATGTTAACTGTAACTTTATTATTTAATAATTTCATAAGTTAATATTTAATTTTAATTAACATTAACTTTAAAATAACAATTTTATTTTTATAGTTATCATAGTTTGTAACTTTTAATTTATCTTATTAACTTTAAGATAATAATTTTTTATTTTTTCTTCTTATTACTTTTATTCCTACTCTTACTCTAAACATCCTTATAGTCTTCTATCTTTTTACCCTTAGTTACATCTATTATATTTTTTATTCTTTTCTTTCCCTCGATTATGGTGGATGGTTTATTTTGTTTTATTTCTTTTCCCGCCCATCCTTGACCTTTAAGTTGAAAATTAACTGGAGTAATCATTTTTTTTAATGCTCCATCACATTTTTCACAATAAATTGGAATATCCTCATCGTTATTAACAAGAACTTCCTGTACTCTTCCACAACTCAAACATTTATAACTATATATTGGCATAACCTACTTCTTTCTTGAGAATAGAATTCTCAAATAAATCTTCCACTATTATATATCTATCTTTTTCCCAAATTTTTCCATCATAAAGATCTTTAGAAAAATCATAAAATGGTTTCCAACGTGCCTTAGTTTTTTCGCTTTTATCCTGCATAGGATTATAGTTAATAACATGATAATGATCTCGTACATAATATTGAGCATATCTTTGTCCGAAAAGTTTATCTAATCTCAATATTTTATCACAATTTTTCTGAAACATAAAAATTGCATTTTGTTTTACGCCCAACCTTACAATAATAAATCTCGTGTGGTTACCAATGGAATACTTAGTATGCGTTATTTTTTTAGTCATTTGCCTACCATAAAATAAAAATTACCTAATATGCACTGGAATTCATACCTTGAAACGTAAGGAGAGTTTTCAGTATATTTTTTAGTATATTTATAAAAATTGAACAACCCTCTTAAATTTAAAAATTTCATACCATTAACATCATGCAAGTATGTTAATAGTACAGTCTCTCCCTTCTTTAATAGAATTCTCCTTGCGCCATCAAACTCAAGAGAGAATCCTTTTGCTAATTTTAATATTCGTCTGTTATCAATTTTCATCTTTTAATCTCTTTTCTCCCCCACGAATTATAATGACTTATTTATTAATTTTTGTCAATTTTTTTACTTATTTTTTAAAAATAAAAATTTTCAATCTCTTGAGATAATTTGCCATCACCAAACAAAAATATAGGTGGATTGTGTTGTCTTACTAGATTGACATTATAAGGACTTGCCTGTTGCTCTAACTTTGATAATGCCTGATATTCGTAATACATAATGTCAATTAATGGATCATCCGAACCAGCCAATAAATGACCAGCAATCAATGGATCTGACATGGCAGTAAAAAAAGCCTTGGAATATTTGTTTACATCATAGAACATCCCTTCGTGAAATGCCTGATCACTAAAAAGATTTTCAAATGTGCTCATCATATATACAAGTGAAGATGCACTGCCTCCCTTTCCATCTATGAAATACTGTATAAAAGAATTATTTCCACCAAAATGTGCAAGATTCAGTCTAAGTTTTTTATGATTCCAACGTGCTTCAAAATAGCGATTAGGACTATTTCTGTAATGAGCTATATCATCAGATACATAAGCACCTTTTATACCCCCAGTAGAACAATGTGACGTTATTGGAATACCCTCAGATTCACAATAATCATACAACCATTTTAAAATTATGTCTATTTCATGAAAATTACTACCATCAGTATAATCAGGAGAAAAAGATAACGCAGGATATAATTTAACTCCATAAAAACCACCTTTTTCATAAGCCTTTATGAATAATTCTTTAGCATCTTTTCGACAAGGATCAAAACCATAGAACGGTAATAATCTACCATTGGTTTTTTTAGATAATTCTCCAAATGCCTCGATCTGCTCTTCAAAAGGCATATTTACATAACTACCGCCACATCCTCCTGCCAAATCTAACATTAATGGTGTAGAAATATAAATATCCGCTTTATCCATCTGACCAATTAAATACTTTACAGAACCATCAAAATCTAAATTAAACAACTCTACCATTTCATCTATATTATAGAGTTTCCCAGTGAAAAATTTTATAATATCTTCCGCCAAATCTAATTCTTTCAAATGTCCTGACAACAATGTTACAAAAGCATCCACTACATAGTCTGGAAAATCAAATCTGCCTACAAACACATCAGGTGGATATAAATGTTTATTTAAAATATGAGTATGAACATCATAATTAAACCCCAAATTTATTAAATCTGTTATTGTTTTAGACATAATCTACCTCCAGATCAAATATACCAGAGGTTAACGGTTTTTTCAATACTAAAATCTATTCACAATGACAATCCAATTCATAAGGACTACAAATACAAAGTCTACCGCCATCACATACTACCCCACAACCTCCACAATTTTCTCTATCTCCCATATTAATTGTATTAATAGACTGTATTAAAGTGATTTCTCCATCACAACAATCAAATTCACAAAATAACTGAGACATTACGCCACTAGCAGATGGAATTAAACAATCAACTCCATCTCATCTACCATCATAAAGAGTCTGGTAAGATACATAATTGCATATTTTAACATCAGTACACTGACCATTGATACAATCAGTAAGTCCCTGTGCATAACAATCATTATCACATCCCCCACACATTTCAGGATTTCTCAAGAAATTATTACATGAAGCTTCATCAGAACATCTATCGCATTCACATAACGAAAAATCCTTTTGACAATCATCGCCACAAGAAACAACTCCTCTTGTATAACCATAATTCATGCAATCAGTATCACTGATATAGCCATCACAAGTTTCGGGAAAATCTATAATTCCATTCCCACAAAGATCAATATTAGTGTTATTGGAATTATTAGTGTTATTAACATTATTTACATTGTTGGAGTTATTATTTGTATTAGAAATAACACAAACTCCATTAATGCAATCAAACCCTAAATTGCATGTGTTATTTTCATAACACAACTGTCCATTTCCGCCCATTTCTTCTGTGGACGTACAGGAAACTAAAAATATAACTACAATTAAAAATAACTTTTCCATGATAATTCTCCCTGAACAAAAAACGAAATCAATTTCGCTTTTGTTCTTCTATAATTATAATTACCCTATTTTTATATTTTTGTCAATGCGTTTATTTTATTGCTGGAAAATTAACCTGTACTGTAATACTCATTCGTGCTTTGTCTCTACCAGATATTGATACAATGCGTGACACACTATATTTTCCAAAAGATGCAATTTTTGTCCTTATATTTTCGTAACTAGAATTACTATCATGTTTTAACCCTAATGCTTTGTCAACTTCCTTTTCGACAAATTCTCCTAAATCAGGTAAATGTGTTATACGTATTTTGAGTATAGGATCTATATAACCATTTCTCAATCCCGTAAAAGAATATCTAAATGCTGAAGCAAAGGTAGCAAGCTCTTGTCCATCAATATTTACTTTCATTATTTTTCCTTTGATTTCTTTCACTTCAGGACGCTTTAAATCACCTGCCTTCATAATTTTAGCAATTACTTCATCTACTTTTTTTCGTAAATCATTAACAATAACCATCATTTCTTTTTTTACTTTATCATTTATTTCTGTATCTTTAACTTTCGCTTCCAGAATATTTTTTTTTATCTCTTGAATACCTTCAATTAAATTTGACATTTAATTCTCCTTAACAAATGTAAAATACATATTGTATTTGCTCCAATAAATATTTTAATCTATTATTGTATTTTAATCAATAATTAAAATTAAATTAAAATTTATTTTGAATTTTCTAAATCAAAAAATGTTTTCATGGCATCCATTATCAACTCTAAATCATTTTTTATACGTTCTAATTCTTGACAACTTTCATCATTAAATCTCTTTTTCATCAAATTTCCAACAAATTTAGCATAAACTAAAGCAATTGCATCGTTATTTTTAATTGCTCTTATAACACTATAAGGAAATGTTTGTTCTAATAAAACAATCCACCTCTCCTTTTCTTGTATAATAAGGTTATTTCTACGTTCATACTCTATTTGATGATATGCGGAGGCATGATAATCTACTTGTTGTTTAACCTTTTCATCTATTAATGATTGGAGATCTTCTTCAGTAATATTTTTGTTAAGATATTTGAGCGAAATTGACAATGGTGTAACACTGCGAGCCATTCTTACAAAGAAAGATTTAAAAAAATTAATTGGAATATTTTCAATGTTTCTAAATGTAGCCACTTTTTTAATAGAAACCTGAAAACTTTTATTAATCCACATCAACCCCGAATTTTGAGGAACTTCATCAACTGATATTAAGCCCCATGGACATACATAATAAAATTCAGTAGAATATTTTAATGCGTGTCTATGTTTTTCCGTAAAACGTACAACATCAATTTTAAAATCTTGTCTGGATATTTTAATTTCATGAGCCACTATTTTCAATCCTTCTCCAGCCACCTTTAATGATACAAAATCACATGCAGTTGTACCATTTGTATAGCCTACATTGCTTCTCAATTCTTCAAAAACAATCCATGGTGGATTCGCATAACTTTTAGTTTTATCTGAATATCTTTGTCTTAAAGCATTTTTAATTTGATCACTAG
>Ga0114918_10000708_pt1 | contig 29114 bp, 34 predicted proteins | sample LantaG_FD_87015 | JGI IMG/M metagenome (GOLD analysis project Ga0114918, IMG submission 87015) | Deep subsurface microbial communities from Baltic Sea to uncover new lineages of life (NeLLi) - Landsort_02402 metaG | ecosystem: Environmental > Aquatic > Marine > Oceanic > Sediment | place...
GAAAGCACTACCCTATGATATTGATGGCATGGTTGTAAAAGTTTGTTCTCATGAAATCAAAGAAAGAATGGGCGTAGTAAATAAAAAACCGAAAGCTCAGAAGGGTTGGAAATTTGAAGCTCCTGGAGCGGGGACTGTCTTCTTAGAAGAAGAGTGGGATGTAGGTAGAACTGGTGTTGTTACTCCATTAGCTAATCTGGTACCGGTCATTATAGAGGGCTCCGAGATAAAAAAAGCTACCTTACACAATGTGGCGGAAATAAAAAGATTAGGTATTGGTCGTGGGGATACTGTTCAGATTGAAAAACGAGGAGACATCATCCCAAAAATAACTGCTGTTTTAATTCATAAATGGAATCAGATAGAAATCCCAACCAATTGCCCTAGCTGTGATTCTATTCTCAATAATGATGGTACCACTCTTAGGTGCCTCAACGATTATTGCCCGAGAAAAAACTTCAATAGAATTCTTAACTGGATTAAAGTCGTGGGAATAGATTCCTTTGGTGAGAGTCTGGCTGAGTTTTTATTTGATAGTGGAAAAGTTTGCAGTATTGCTGATATTTATAATCTAACAAAAAATGATATCAGTTCTGTTGAGAGATGGGGAGATAAATCTGCTGGGAAAATTATTGAGAATATCAAGAAGGTGAAAAAACTGACACCGGAAAAATTTCTTTGTGCATTAGGAATTCCAAGTATTTCTGAAAGCACGTCTGCAGAACTTCTACAGATCTTTGAGACAATGGAAAATTTAATGGAAAGAACTGAAGATGATATTAAGAAACTTAAGGGGTATTCGGACGTATCTGCGAAAAAAATTGTTGAAGGGCTATCAAAAGCCAAAACAGAAATAGATTTTTTATTGACTCTTATCACTTTGGGGTCTGAAGAGGAAAATCAAGGGATATTAAGTGGTCTTTCATTTTGCTTTACTGGGAAGCCTCCAGAGTACCCTAAATCCTATTACCAGAAGATAGTGACCCAACTGGGTGGTGAGAACAGAAAGTCTGTTGTAAAGGATCTTTCGTACCTTGTTTGCGCTGAAGATGTGGGATCGGGTAAATCTGTTAAAGCAGCTAAATATGGCGTGAAGGTCTTAAACATCCAGGAATTCATGGCCTTGGTAGGAGATGTAGAACCTGAGGAAGAAAAACCTGAAGTTAGTGTTTCTTTAGTTGAAGATTGTTGTTCATTATTTGATGAGGATTGATATGACTGAAACAGTTAAGATACCTCCAAGAGGAGTTTATAAAGTTCTGTTCGCTTGTACTTTATTTTTACTGATGTGCAGTTCAGTGGGATTATATTTTCTATGGACTTCCAAAAATACCCAGACCTTATCAGAGATGAATGTTCAAATAGAACTGAGAGCTGAACTTGAAAGGTCAAAGGCTTTTAATAAGGCATACACTCTCCGGAGGGAGAGGAGGAAGTGTATAGCAAAAACTCTTATCCTGGCATATGAAATTTCAGAGTGGGAAGCCTTTCATTACGCTATACTCTTTGATCAATGGTCAGTTTACTACATGATTCCTTGGGAAGTATATGCAGCCCTCATAAGAGTTGAAACAAACTTTAATCCTACTCAAACATCAGAAGCAGGATGTAGGGGGTTAATGCAAGTAAAAGAATCTACAGCTAAAGAAGTTGCACAAAAGTTAAATATTAATTACAGAGAGAAACAGACTCTATTTAATGAATTCACTTGTTTTGCTATAGGGGCATTCTATCTTTCAGAAAATATTTTAAAAAAAGATATTAAACATGGTTTAAAATGTTATCTTGGAGGCCCTGATTATCTTAGGAGCATAAAAAGTAATGCTGAGACATTTACTTATGTAAGAGAGTATAAAACTAGGGTCTCAAAAGAATATGAACAATTATCCTATATGTTCAGGGGAGTTGTTGACGAGTACAGTGATGTGGGGTATAAGGAAATTTTTAATTCCAGTGAGATAGATACTACTTCACTTATTTTTGACATTTTCTCTACTTTGGATTCAAGCATCACAAAGAACCATAGAATCAGAAGATAAAAATAGAATCTACGAATAAGGACGAAATTGGAAACGGTAAAAGCGACCATAAAAAGGATAGTTTTTCAAAACGAGGAATCAGGTTTTAAAGTAATAAAAGCTGGTATACCTTCCGGACCTCTTATCACCCTAACCGGAGAGTTTGGTCCTGAAGTTATTACGGGTATGATTGCAGACTTCCACGGTGATTTTAAATCCCACCCTAAATATGGTACAAATTTTAGGGTGGTCTCATATGATATTTCCCATAATGTCCAGGAATTAGAGAGTATAAAATTATTTCTGGATGCGGTGTTTCCAAATATCGGCCCTAAAAGAGCTGCAATGATAGTGGATTTCTTCAAGGATAAAACTGTTGAAATCTTAGATGATGAATCTTATCGTTTATTAGAGATTGAAGGTATTGGTAAAGTTTTAGCCGAAGGTTTAAAAGAAGCTTGGGATAAGAACAGAGATAAATGGTCAAAAGAACGTCAGGAGTATACTTTAAGAGCTTTTCTCTATTCCTTAGGCCTAAAAGAGCGTAGAGTAAAAAAGATCTTAAGATATTTTGGAGGTCCTCAAAATGCAGAAAAAGTTATTAAAGAAAATCCATATAAATTAACAGAGATAGAAGGATTTGGTTTTAGTACCGCAGATTTCATTGCTAAACAACTTGGAGTTTTAGAAAGCGATCCTTTACGTCTTCAGGCATTTATTTATTATTGTATAAATGTTCTATGCACACAAAGAGGGCATCTTTATCTTGGAGTAGAGGATTGTATCGAATTGGCTAATAAATATAGTGCTGAATCAAATACTTATTTTATAGGGAAAAGAACCATAATTAGTAATGATGCAGCATTAGGATTAAAAAACCTTATAGAGGAAAAATTAATTAAAGTTGATAAAAGATGTTTATATTCCTTAAAAAATTATAATTCAGAATCTAAGTCCGCCTCAAAAACCGCAGCTATTCTCAATAAAGAAAGTGATTTAATTTTCCTGACAAGAAAATACGTTGATGAGCATATAGATAAATTTGAACATGAAAACAGATTAGAATTAAGTGAAAAACAAAGAGAAGCCCTATACTACTTCGTAGAGAAAAAAGTTTACGTAATCACTGGTGGCCCAGGTACAGGTAAATGCTTAGGATATGATACTCCTGTTCTGATGTATAGTGGAGAAATTAAAGCCGTCCAGAATATCAAGAGGGGCGATCTACTGATGGGTGACGATTCCCTACCAAGAGAAGTATTAAGTACATGCCAAGGTAGAGAGGAGATGTTTAGAGTCACACCCAAAAAAGGGGACTCATATACAGTAAATAAATCCCACATATTATCTATAAAGGAATCAGGAGGAGTAGGCTTCAATAAGGGTAATGTCCGTGATATTGCATTAACAGATTACCTACAGCTTCCTAAGAAGAAAAGAGAACATTATAAGGGGTATAGAGTCCCTGTAGACTTTACTTCAAAGAAAATTAAATTAGATCCTTATTTATTAGGATTTTGGTTAGGGAATGGAGCTAAGGATAGCACACGTCTTTCCACTCCTTTTTTAGAAGTAATAGATCATGTGGGAAAGATTGTTGAAAAATGGGGTCTTTCAGTAAAAAAAGTTAAAGGGGACAATGTTGATTATGATGTGACTTGTGATAGAAATTCAAAATATTACAATTCTCTCCCGGATAAAAGAGATCCTAATATTTTCCTTAATGCTTTAAAGGACATGGGATTACTATTTAATAAACATGTACCAATGAACTATAAGGTAAATAATAGGCACATAAGATTACAAATGTTAGCAGGTCTCATAGATGCTGATGGTCATCTTGATAAAAGCGGAACATATGATGTTGTATTTAAATTAAAAACATTGGCTGATGGTACCGCGTATATTGCAAAATCATTAGGTTTTAGTGCTTATGTGAAACCTTGCCGTAAAACATGGAATTGTGTAAGAAAAGGAAAGAAATACCAGGGGGAAGGAAATTATTACAGGATGCACATCTCTGGTAAAGGGATGGAAGAAATACCGTGTGTTGTCCCGAAAAAGAGGGCCAAAAAGAGAATTCAGATAAAAGATGTATTAGTTACTGGAATAGATATTGAATCAATAGGGGAAGGAGATTATTACGGTTTTGAAATAGATGGTAATGGTCGTTTCTTGTTAGGTGATTTCACAGTAACCCACAATACTACAGTATTAAAGGCAATAGTGAGTCTCGTGAAGAGATTGAAATTAGATTTAACCTGTATGACTCCTACGGGTATTTCCGCTAAGAAGATGGCTTCTACGGTAGACTATGAGGCATACACAATTCATAGGCGGTTAGGATTCAGAGGTAATGAATGGCGATATGGTGATACAGAAAAATATGAAACAGATGTAACAATAATCGATGAAGCCTGCTTACCATACAAACAATTCATAGATCTCGCTGATGGGAGTAAAAAGTATATAGGTACAATAGTAAATCAAAAGCTACCCGTAGAAGTATTATCATATAACATAAATACTGGATTGATTGAGCCTAAAAAAATAATTAATTGGTTTAAATACCCATATAAAAATCCTCTCTACAGAATAAAACTATCAAAGGCAAAGAATAGGGAAAGACAAAGAATTTTTCGTTGTACAGGTAACCATAAAATTTACACTGAAAACGGCTTAAAAAAAGCATCCGAAATAACTACAAAGGACAAAATCTTAGTTAGGGGTACTTTCTTAAACCCTTTTCAAAAATCTTTTCTTTTAGGTGCTGTTCTTGGGGATGCTCATCTTTGTGCAAGATCTTCTGGAAAAACTATTTCATTTGTACATTGCCAGGAACAAAAGGAATATCTCTTTTTAAAATCCCAAATTTTTAATTGCTCCGAACCTTATCAATGTGTGGGAGGTTATCTCCCTGAGAAGAAATTATGGAGATGTTCGTCAAAAATTATAGATGATTTAGATGAAATTTACACCTATACATACCCTTCAGGAAAAAGAGGGGTAACAATAGAATGGCTTTCTCAAATAGATGAGATAGGTTTAGCTGTCTGGTATATGGATAACGGATCTTTAACAAGTCAAAATGGTAAAAGTTTCACCTCAATCCTCCATACGGAAGCTTTTAGTAAAAGAGAAAATGAAATAATTAGAGACTGGTTAAAAGAAAGATGGGGCCTTAATTCCTCTGTATACAAGAACAGGGATTATTATTTAATAAGATTAACATGTGAATCTTCCTTAAATTTTTGGGAAAAAATCTTACCTTGGGTTATACCTTCAATGGCCTATAAATTCCCGGAAGGTTATAAGCCTTATTTTAAGAATTATGTACAAAAGTTTAAAGATATATCTCCTTACACGGTGCAAGAAATTAAGAGATATGAACCGAAAGGAAATAACAGAAAATTTATTTATGATATAGAGGTAAAAGATAACCATAATTATTTATCTAATAATGTTGTGGTCTCAAATTCGATGGTCGATCAAGAAGTCTATTTCCGTTTATTGAGTGCCCTTAAGGATAGGGTCCATTTGATCTTTGTGGGAGATAAAGATCAGCTTCCTTCAGTAGGTGCAGGAAACGTCCTGAAGGAATTGATAACTTGCGGGGAAATTCCTGTTGTTATATTAGATAAGATATTTAGACAAGATGAAGCTTCTGATATTATCAAAGCTGCTCATAAAATAAAGAACGGGGATACGGATTTATCTCTTTTTAAAGAGGACCCTAAATCTGACGTCTTTTTTATTAGGGAAACCAACACCGAAATCATAGAAGATTATGTAAAAAAAATTGCTCAGAAATTCAAAGATGAACGAAGATTTTTCCAAATATTGACACCTCGTAATGATGGACCCCTTAGTGTGAACATGTTAAACGACAGTCTTCAGGATATTCTTAACCCTAAACCAGAGGGAATGGAAGACAAGAACTTTGAATGCCAGCTTGGTAAGTTTGTTGTTCGGAGGGGGGACAGAGTAATCATAATTAAGAATGATTATGAACTTGGAGTATTTAATGGGGAAGTAGGAAAAGTTACACGAATAGATAGTAGTAAGATTACAATTCAGTTTGAAGAATTTAAAATTATAGATATAAACAGGGAAACGGCTCTTGAAAGATTAAAACTTGCATATGCCTTGAGTGTTCATCGAAGCCAGGGCCAGGAATACCCATATATAATACTTCCATTCATAAATCAGTTTGGAAGAAATATGTTACAAAGGAATTTACTATACACAGCCATAACCAGGGCTAAAACAAAAGTGATAGTAATAGGACACGGATCTGCGCTTGAGAAAGCAATTGATAATGCAAGTGTACAGAGGCGAAACACAAAATTAGGAGAGCGGATTACAGAATGCTTACAAAAAAAGAAAAAAAGTTCTTTGCCGACATTACCTGGGGAGCCAGTAGATTATCCTCCTGCCCAGAACAAAGAGGTGCAGCCCTCATCAACGGAAAACATGTCCAAGCTACAGGATATAATAGACTCCTTTTAAATGAGAAAAAATGGGAAGTTTCTGCAATATATGATGCTATTTTTAGCTCATGTGATAAAGATATGACAGGATTCATTCTCTTCTCAACTCACTTCCCTAATTTAGATGATTTGAAGTTGATTCTCTCAGTAGGTATCAATTCTATCTATTTTTTCGGAGAAGTTAATGAAATTGACGCAGTAGAATTAATTAATAAATTAGTAGAATTTCATATATCGTTGGAAATATTACACTTACAATGAATCTTTTTTCTTTAATTCTGACCACTGAGACTCGTATCATTTAGTATAGAGGAGAAAGCGCATGGAAACAGCATACAGAAGTAAAATTTATGACAGGCTACTTGAAATAAAATTCATGTTAGATACAGGGGTTTTACCCGACCCAGCAGCACTAAACATGAAAATAGGTGAGTGTCATGCTTTAATTAGTGAAGTGGAGCATTTCAGTATTAAAATCAGTAAAGAAATTTCAGTAATGCAGCAGGCATTAAATAATGCGGAAGTAGTTTATGAAGAAAAGAAAGATCATTTATTTTGTACTGAAACTATCAAAGCACTCCCGTCCTTAAGGGATAGAGAAGCCGCTGCCAACATGCTTCTCAGAACAGATATAGCCTTAGTTAGTAAGTATAAGAATGATGTAACAGACCTTAATAATCTCTTACGATCAATTAATCTGAAGATGAAAAATCTTAACAGAGCTAATGTAGACATTAAGATGCAGTTAAGGGTATTTGAAGCTCAGGCTAAAATAGGTGGAGTAGGGCCATCTACAAACTATGCTACTCAAAGTTTGATGGAAGAAATGAGAAAGAGTGCTGGAGGTATTGATAGTTTTGAGGCTGCTACATCAGAATTAACTGAAAGTGGTATTATAGATCCATCCTCTTCCCTCAATGTTTTGGATTTCCTTGAAGGAAAAGAGGAAGATTTACCTTCAGAAGAAGAAATGGCTGAAAAATTGATAGATCCTGTACCAGACTTAAGTCCAGACACTGATGATGACCCAACAGAATATTTCGAAGATGGATGGCCAGAAATAGACCCAGAAACGGTCCTTGAAACTGAAAAATCTTTAGAAGAGGATGAGGAAAGTAATTCCTTTGATTTGGATGAAGTAATCGATACAAGTGAAACTATCAATAAAGAAATTACCCCCGATAAACCTGCGGAACAAATTGTGATAGTGAAAGAAAAACCAGTGGTGACGGAGGAAAAGGTAAAGATCGAAGCCATTATACCAGGATCCTTTGACATGGATGATATTTTAAACTTAGTGGATGAAAATGAGCCTAAGTCTGAAGTGAAAAAGGAAAAGACCAGTCTGGGTGATGTACTGGCAGCTACAGAGACAGATAACAGTAAAACAGATAAACCAATAGAAAAAGAAGCTATTACCCAAAAAGGAGGAGATGAACAAACACAAAAAAAAGCTACAGTCGAAGTGACGGAGGACAAAAAGGAGCGTCACACAGTGGAAACAGGAATGGATCTTGATGATTTACTTGACAGTTTTCAATAACAACCAAAAAATATAAGGAGTTCAGAGATGGAACAGCTCGAAACGTTTGGATTTGAGAATGATGACATTAAAAGTGGAATGTATGAGAAGTACAAGGGTAAAAAGGGTGAAGTACATCGTGCTGCTATAGTATACACGGACCCTAAAGCTATGTTTGTTGGCTCAAAAATCCATTTTAAAGACAGATTTTTCCTTTGTAAAAAAGGGAAATGCTGTGATGTGTTAGGGCCTTCAAAATGGCGTGTTGGTGCTACACTTATAAAATATTCAACTGATCGCCAGGGAGTTCTTAAGAAACCTTTTACTTTTGAACTATTACCATGGATTTTTAGTGAGAATACTTTCCTGAAGTTGAAAACAACTAACAGTGAATTTCCTCTTGCAACACATGACATCAAAATTTCATGTACTAATGAGGAATATCAGCATCTTGATCTCACACCGTGTAATGAGTCTGTATGGACGGCCAAAGAAGAGCTTAAGACTATGGTTCTTGAATAGGCAAAACCTATATGGGATTACATCAAGAAGTCTATTGCCAGTGATCTGTCAGTAGAAGAAGTCAATGAATTACTCGGTATCACAGGAACTGTTGGATCAGACCCTTCAGCAACCCTTGATCTTGATAATGTTCTTGATTCTATTTAATAGGACTTAATATTCTCTCAATACAAGAAAATGAGCCGCCTTTTTCGGGAGGCGGTTCATTTCTTTTAGGAAACAATAATGATAGCAGCATTTGATGCATCACTTACACATCTTGGTTGGGTTGTCTTTGATGAGAACAAAACAGGAAAAGAAGCTGTAATAGAAGGTGGTGTATTTAAAACCAGTACCAGTAGTGGTTTAATAGTAGAAAGATTGATTACACAAAGAGAAAAAGTAAGAGCACTATTAAGATCCCGAAATATAAAATTTGTGTCTATGGAAGCACCTTACCTTCGGGATTTTAATACTGAACTTCTTTTTGCCTTGAATCAGCATCTACATGAGGTCTTTCTTGACGAAAGAATTTTTGTTATGTATGTACAACCTCAAACTTTAAAAAGATTTGCTGTACCGGATATAAAATTAAATGAAGTTTTAAAGCACCATATGACGCACCAAGCTAAAGTTGAACTAGACCTTATGGGAAGAAGATTTAGTGAGCACGTAGCTGATGCTTATTTTGTTGGCAAAATAGGTTTAAAATTTTATCAGTGGCACTTTCTGAAAAAGTTCACAGATGAACAACTCACTGAAAGAGAACATAAGTTTTTTTGTGGAAAGCATACTTTCACAAGAGGGAAAAGAAAAGGACAGACTGTTTATAACGGGATTATTTACCGTGAAAATGATCAGTTTTTTGATTATAGAGAAAAAGATAGAAGTTCAAAAATTATAGCCGAGGAGATACAGAATGGCAAAGAAGAAATCTTTAACGAAGGTCGAATACTTTAAGCAGTTACATAAAGAAGATCAGGCAACTATTTTAAATCTTCAGAAAAAAGAAGTGATAGATTTTGTACCTACCGGATCTTGGGTAATTGACCAAATCATAGGCGACGGGACAATGACTGATAAACCTGGTGGATTTCCCCGAGGAGCCATTGTTGAAATTGTAGGAGACGAGTCTTCCGGAAAGACAACCCTAGCCTTAAGTGCTATTAGAAAGGCACAAGAGATGGGCGGCTTTGGGTGTCTTATTGACTTTGAACAAACATTCCATACCGGTTATGCTAAAAATTTAGGCCTGGATTTAAGTCCCTCAAAACTTTTGGTTTCTCAACCTGCCCATTTCCAACAAGGTGCCCGACAGATCTTTGATATGCTAGCTCTTAAACCGAGCATTATAGTAGTTGATAGTGTACCTGCCATGCTTCCTAGGGAATATATGGAAGGTAAGGTAGATGATGTCTCACGTATAGGGCTTCAAGCACAACTTCAATCGGCTTTCCTTCGGATTATCACTAAATATCTTAAGGAGAGTAATGTATGTCTTGTATATATCAATCAGTTTAGAGATAGAATTAAAACCTCTAAATACGATGCGGGTCCCTCTGAGGAATCTCCAGGTGGAAGAGCTTTAAAATACTATGCTTCAATCAGACTGAAATTAAAAGTTGGCAAGATTGAAACTGTTGCGGTAAAGAGTAGAATCACAGGTAAAAAAGATGTTAACCCTGTCAACGTTACTATTAAAGCTTCTGTGATAAAGAATAAGATAGATAAACCGTACAGAGCGGCTCCTATCTTTATTCGTTTTGGAGAAGGTATTGATAATATCAAATCTATTCTTGAATTGGCGGAAGCTACGAGCATCATTAAGAAGAACGGTGCTTTTTACTCCTTTTCACATAATGATGAACTTTTAATAAAAGAACAAGGAAAAGAGAATCTCAGAAGCGCTTTCAGTAACAATGAAAAGGCTTTTGAAAAACTAAGAAGTTCTCTGGTTTTTAAACAGGATGAAGAGGTAAAAGCTGAATATCAGGAAGAAAACGATAGTGATGAGGCAGATTCCATTGAAGATATCTTATCTGGTGTAGCAGGTGATTTCATAGATAAGCAAGAAGAAAAGAAAGCAAAAAAAGAAGAAAATGACAACTAAAGTCCACATAAAGAATTATCAAAGTGTTAAAGATGTCTCTTTTGATTTTGAAGGATTCACCGTTATCCTTGGTAAGAACAATATAGGTAAAAGTGCTATTGTCAGGGCTATAGAGGCTCCATTGGTTAACCAGCCAGGAAAAGACTTTATCAGACATGGCGAAAAAAATACTACTGTACATATTGTAAAGGATGACGTTGACCTGAAATGGATAAAGGGGTCTTCCGCTGTATATGAGATTAAAAACGGGGATAAAGTAGACACTTACACAAAATTAAATAGAGACGTCCCTCAACCTTTAATAGACGCTGGTTTTGAAAAGATGAAAATAGGGGATAAAAGAGTTCTTCCTCTTATAGCATCTCAATTTGACGCTCTTTTCTTAGTAGATAAACCCGGTTCAGTGGTCACAGAGGTCTTAGCTGAGTTGTATCAGATAGATACTATTAGTAAAGCTGATGACCTGTGCCAGAGAGCCCTTAAGTCTCAAAAATCTCTTTTAAAAACTAGAGAATCAGATTTAAATAGTGTTGAGGTTAAACTGGAAGTCTTTAGTGATTTTGAAAATATAAAAGAGACTGTAGCCAATCTTCTCATAAAAGAAAAAGAGTCTGAAAATCTTACTGCTGAAATTAATACTTTAAAAGAATTTGAGGATAAGTTAAATACACTGGCAAAGTCATTAGGCGTACTCCGGACTATTACTACAATATCTATTCCGGAGTACACTGAATGTGAGATCATACTTAATGACATTGAATGGCTACGTAAAAAGGAAGAAAAACTTTCTGAGCTTACAAATAACGTAGAGAGATTAAAAGGGATATCTAAAATTGAAGTACCTGAGGCGACAAAAGTGGACTCTCTTATTAAAGAAGCTCAGGATATCAAATGGCTTCAAGAAAATGAAGAAAAATATTCTCATCTCACCAAAAATGTCCTTCAATTAAAAGGGATATCTAAAATTGAGGTACCTGATATTTCTCAGATAGAAGCTTTAAAAAAAGAAGCGGATGAAATTAAATGGCTCCAGGATAAAGAGGTTACTCTTACCAACCTTACTGATCAGGTTAAGAAATTAAAGGGGATAGCAAAAGTAGACTTCCCGGATATTTCTGAAACTGGTATTCTTGTAAAAGAAGTTGAGCTTCTAAAAGGATGGAACCATGCCGTCTCTGAATTAGTTATGAGTATTAAGGCTCAAAAAGACTTCCTAGATAATTTTGATGTCAGTAAAATCTCTAAATTGGCGACGGAAGTGTCAAGTAGAGTAGAGGAATTAAAAGGAATAAAAATTCTTGAGCAATCTTTTTCCTCTACATCTCAAGCCGTAAAGGGAGCCGAGAAGGACTTAAAGATTACCGAGGACAATATTAAAAAGTTAAAAGAAGAGATGGCAGAAATGAAAGTATGCCCATTGTGTGAGAGGCCTTTATGACAACAGAATTTATAATCATTACAGCAAATGATATTCATATAAGTGATAACGGTCCCCGTTCTAGAATCGACGATTTCAAAAAGACTGTATTAGGCAAATTAACTCAGATGAGCATGGCTTGTAATAAATTGAATGCCGATGCAGCTCTTATAGCCGGAGATCTTTTTAATTTAAAGAACCCTACCAGAAATAGTCATCATCTTAATCAGGAATTAATTAAAGTATTCAATAAATTCAAATGTCCTATCTATATGATTGAAGGGAATCATGATCTGACAGCTGATAGGTTAGATAGCTTAGACTCGCAGCCTCTGGGTGTTCTCTTTGCTGACAAAACCTTAATACAATTAAGAGATGAAGTTATTGAAAAGAACGGAGTAAAGATATCCTTAGTAGGTGTACCTTATAAGGATAAACTCGACCTAAACACATTAGAGATACCTGATAAGGGTGATTGTGTCAGTCAAGTATGTGCTATGCATTTGTACGCAAGTTTAAAGGGCGGAAATATCTTTCAAGAAAGACTTTACGGATATGATGAATTAGCCAAATTCTCTCCAGATATTTTTGTCATCGGCCATTACCATATTGACCAGGGTATACATAGCGATGAGAATGGTAAATACTTCATGAACATTGGATCAATGACCCGTGGAACACTGTCCGAGGAAGATATTTCTCATAATCCTCAGATAGGTTTTATAAGGATTTCTGTAGAAGATAATGAAAAACCTGTTTATGCCTTAAGAACTATTAATCTGAAAGTGAGTCCTGCATCTGAAATCTTTGATCTAAAGAAAAAGGAGCAGGAAAATAAAGAGCAGGAAGAAATAAAACTCTTTGTAGAGAAACTGGCTGCGGAAGCTCTTGAAAAAACTGAGGAAGACAATTCCGAGACCGTTAGTAATATTTTGACGTCAATGGAAATGGCAAAGGCAGTTAGAGAAAGAGTCCTTTACTTTATTCAGGAGGCTTCTGTAAAATGAACATATCCTTCAGCGCTTGGAAGATGTATACGGATTGCCCTAAAAAGTTCAATAAAATGTATGTCCAGAAAGCTCAGCGTACTGTACCACTTAATGAATACTTCACACTTTACGGTAGGGCCGTGGAAAAATTCTTTGAACTGTATAGTAATATATGGAGATTTAAAACACCTATTCTTTCCCCCGAAGAGATTAAGCGGAAATTAATATTCATTTTTAATGATATTCTAAAATCAAGCGTAGTAATATGGGATCTTCCTTACTGTAATGAGCCTAAGGAAGAGATATTCAATAGGGCACTCCATGACATTAAATCCATAATGACTTCTACTAATAAAGGTTTATTTCTTAATACTAAAGCAGAAGTCAGTATTAGTCTTAACCTTAAGGACAATCATAAAATGAAAGGAAGATTGGATTTTGTACATACTACTCCGATGAGTGGTGAAGTGGTTGTTTTTGATGGTAAGGGTACAAATAAAATAGGTAAGAATGTCAGTGATGATCAGTTATACTTTTACGCTTTTCTTTACTATTTCAGATTCCAGAAATTACCCTCACAGATTGGATTTTTTTATTACCAATTTAATACCCTTATCCCTGTTGCAATGGATATGGATATTCTTAATGATTTCAGAGCAAGGCTATCTCTTGATGTGAAAGAAATGTTTAAGGCAGAACACGAAGCTACTCCCAGTGGAGGAGCTTGTAAATACTGTCCTTATTTTAATGGCTGTGAAGAAGGAGAAAAAAGTAGTTTAGGTAGAAAAAGAGGATCGAAGATAAAAGGAATAGAATGTAACGGAGAAATAATGGAGTTTGGATTTTAACATAGGAGGGACAAATGGACGATACACAAAAGTTTACACAAATCAAAGAAGATATAAATCAGATGTCTAATCAAAAGATAAGATTAGAAGAACGGTTTAAGTCTGAAAAAGCTCAGTTAGAAAAACTCTTGACGGACATCAAAGAAAAAGGGTATGATCCTAAGAAATTGACTGAAACCAGAAAAGAAAAAGAAACAAAATTAAAAACACTACTAGAAGATCTTGAAAAGAGTGTTAAGGAAACCCAAGAAAAACTTAATCTTATTGAGGTATAAAAATGGTAACTTTTGCTGCTAATACAGTTGATTTAAAAAGGACACTATCGATTGTAGCTCTTTCCGTTGGAAAGATTAACAATCATATTCAGAGCCATGCCCTCTTTTCAATAATAGGAGAGAGATGTAATGTATCTTCCACAGATGAAGATAGAGTTTCGGACTCCACACTCACTCTCACCGCAGTAGATGGAGGGGATACACAGTTTACAGCTGACCCAAAAAACTTACTGAAAATTCTGAGTAGTACTGATTTGGAAGAAACTCAATTTTCGTATGACTCAATGGAAAAAACTTTAAAAATATACACATCAAGGACAAAAAAAGCCTTCTTATCCTTTGCGTCGTTTGATCCAGATAAATTTTTATCGCTTAGCGTGGCCACTTTGGAATTAAAGCATACCATTACAAAAGAGATTTTCCTTGACGGTATCAAATTTGCTCAAGGATTTGTAGACGAAAAAAGCGAGAAATTCTCCAACATCTTTTTAACTGAAGGTGTCTTATATAGCGGTAATGGTAATTCTAGAGCCGCCGCATTTAGTAGTCCAGATCTTATAGGAGCTCCTAATCTGATCATTCGTAAAGCAGTATTGACTTCAATCGCTTCTATGGTAGAAAAAGCAGGTTTAACAGAAATTGCAATTAAAACATCGGATAAACTCATAGCTTTTTCATCTACAGATGATTTACATTGTTTTGGTTTCAGAAACTCTACTTCTCCTACAGTAAATTTCCCTATTAAGACAACTGCTCCGGATATGCCCTATTTTAACATTGATAGAATTCTTTTCACAAAAAAGCTGAATAGATTATCCCTCACATCAGAAAATGTAGGAATAAAGATGATTATTAAAGACGGTGAGAATCTGGAAATGCTGACAGTAGGAGAAAGACCTTCTTTTGAAATTGTTCCCTGTGTATGTGATTCCAAGGAACCTGTAGAATTTATCATCCAGTGTAATCCATTTAAAGCAGTTCTCAGTCAATTTAAAGCTTCTAATATAGACATTTACATTGCAAAGAATAAGTGCACCCTTTTAAGTAGCGCTAATATAGAAATCACAGAAGAGGGGAGCGATGTACCCGTTATGAAACCTTTTACTGCTGTGAGTGTTATGGCATTAGCGAGGCTTATAAAATGAGCACCGTAAGGGATCTTCAAAGACAAACTGATCAGATAGATGGTTTCTATAAATCCTTTCTCCAGCAAAAAAAAGATTTAACAGAAACCGTTAATTCCCTAAAAAGTGATATTGACAGGGATATAAAAGCTAGTATAGTAATAAAAAGTTTACTGGATTTCATGGTCAAAGATGAGGTTGCAAAAATGGCCAGTTTAATTACTTATGGCTTGAAGACTATCTTCGATGATCAGGATTTATCCTTCGTCCCGGAAATCACGAAAAAGAATGATAAAATAAACATAGAATTAAAAACTAATAATGGTGGCATAGAAGGAGGTTTCAAGGCATTTGGGGGAAGTGTAGCTGTTATTGAGAGTTTTTTGTTACGTATTTTGTGCATGTTGAAAAAGAAGTATGCCAGAATAATGATACTAGATGAGACATTTGCAGCCGTAGGAGAAGAATACATAGCTAATACAGGAAAACTAATTGCAGAACTTTCAAAGAAAATTGGTTTGGATGTTCTTCTGGTAACTCATCAAAAAGAATTCCAACATAATGCTGATAACGTATTTAGAGTCAAAGAGTCTAAGAACGGTCTAATCATGGAGAAAATTAAATGAATGAACATGCATCAACGTATCTACAGATAGACCTCCAAAATCTATTCTACGAGGCCAGGAATAAAGGGCATAAAATAGACTTCGAAAAGATCTGGAAGTTTTTTAACGATAGAGAAACAGAGACCCTCACCTCTGCTACTGTTTACATGATCCGTGGGGACGCCTTTAACAGCACTAAATTTGAAGCCAAGCTGCAAACCGTTGGATACGATATAGTAGCTAAAACCATGACTAAATATGTTAAAAAAGGTAGAACATCCTACAGGAACTCAAACCACGACGTGTCTATAACCGTAGACTGTATGGAAAAAATCGATACTTTTAACAAATGGATATTAATGTCAGGTGACGGTGATTTTATTGACCTTTGTAGACATTTGAAGAAGAAAAAGAAAAAAATCGAGATATGGAGTTTTCAAGAGTGTTATAATGAGGCTCTTGAGGCGTACGCAGATAAAGTACATTTCATAGATGAGCAATTCTTTTACAAAAAACCTAAGGTTACCGTTTTTGGGTTTAATTGGAGACCGAGATGAAAAACGTCCGTGCTGTTTACACTAAATTAAGAGACGTAAAACATGCCCATTTGGTGAGGCTTTACAAAAAACTCTTAAAGAGATTGCCTGAAAACTGTAAATACAATTATAAATATTCTATTGCAGGAAAAGCAGATATCAGGATTTGTTTACTTCATCAACCAGAGGTTTCTTTAGAGCAAGGTATTTTCCCACATCTGGTTGATGTGTGTCAGGATATACAGCATTGCCAAGATTGTAATGCTTTCATTAATCTTAGAACAAGAGAAGATGTCCAGAAACTATTTGATCAGAAGCTGGAAAACACAAAGGTTAAAGAAAAAGAATACCCTGATATTTGTGCTCTTGAATGGGTACTCGAACAAAATGTACTAGGTATACCGCCTTTAAGTACTGTACAAATAATCTGGTATAGCATAAAAAAATGGTTATCAAAAAATAAGATACTCTAAGGAGCCTCGGTAAAATGAGTTTAAACGCAACCAAACTGGATTTATGTAATCGAATCTCAAAAAGACTCGAAGGAAAGCCAGTTACAGAAGTGAAGGATACTGTAGAGGCTTTTCTTGATGAAATTCTAAAGGTTTTATCGGAAGGGCAGCGTATAGAGATCCGGGGATTTGGTGCCTTCAGTGTCAAGAAGAGGAAATCTAGAATAGGAAGAAATCCTCGTACTGGAGAAGAAGTAGCTATCAAGGAGTACAAAGCTCCATCTTTTAAATTCTCCAGGGAAGCTCAGAATAATTTTGAAACTAAAACTGGGAATAAAAGGAAATGACAGAAAAAACACCAGCAATGATTCACGAGATACAAAAAATACGGGAATATTTGGATTATGTTGAGGAACATTATAACAATGTTCAGAAGGCATGGAGAATAGTCCAAGAAAAGTGTAATGGGAAAGATTTCCCATTCTTATATGATGATCATCTTTTCTGGGCTTTGGATGCAGAAATAAAAAACCATGATTTATCTAAATTAAGTAATGAAGAATTTATTCCCTACAGAAAGAATTTCTTTCCTGCTAACCATGAGAATAAAGTTTATGCCCAAAAAGATTTCGAGCTTGCTTGGGAGCACCATAAGAGAAAGAACCTTCACCACTGGCAAACCTGGACTCAAAGCGAAGAAAATAAGAATATCTTTAACCTGGTTCACAACATTTGTGATTGGATTGCAATGGGTTTTAAGTTTGAAGATACAGCAAGAAGCTATTATAATAAGAATAAGGCTGAAATCATTCTTCCTGAGTGGGCCGAAAAATTAATGAATGAAATATTTGATTGTGTATACGGTCCCCAAGAATAATATTAATATTATAGATGAAATAGCGCTTGCTGGAATCAGACAGTGCTCTCGTAAGGTGCCACCGCAAGGAGTTCCAAGTCAAATTTTTTGGCGATCAATACGAGCTAAGAATAGTAGGCATTATCCAAGCGGCAGACGTGAGAAACGTAAAAAGCGGGAGCGCTATTTCTTTTTAATATTTGATCAGTGCTGAAAAGAAGAAAAGAGAATAAATAAGCGTGATTAGGTCAAAATACACAGTTAAGCAAGAAAAAGATATCATTAAAAAGTTTAATGATAGATTCGAAGAGGATCAAAAAAGAATAGGACCGGATATTTTAAGTTTTATGTATAATGAAGTAATAGAGAATAGAAAAACACGAAAGAACCTACAAAAAAGAATAGCATACTTGATAGTTTCAGGTATTGCATTAATCACATTCCTGTGCCTTGAATGGTATTTAGCAATGGTAACCTTCATAACGGGTATTTTATTTAGATCCTACATAAATAAAAAGATTAAAGACACATTTCGATAATCTTAAAGTAAAAACAGAGTTCCTCTTAATGGAATACCTCTTTTAACAATCTATCTTAATAATCTATCAATATATTATATTAAATAAACAGTTATTTACTTTAAAAAGGTATATATCTATGCAATTAACAGTTGAAAAGTGTTCCTCTATCAACATTAATTCTCTTCAAAAAACAATTAAGAGACTCGTAAAACGGGATTACCCGGATTCTAATGTAGAAGAGATGTACGTTCATACCCTTGAGGAACTAAAAAGTTTCTCAGTAAATGATCAATCATTTGAGTACGAAGCGCTAAAGAACCATCTAGGTGGTTACCGGTGGTTTTTCGTGTGTCCAAAGTGCAAAAACAGAGCCAGTAAATTATTTCTTCCTCCTAGCAAAAGTGATAATAGGGAAGATAGATATCTCTGTAAAACCTGCCATAAGCTGAAAAACCAGTCTGCGCTTCAGGGCCAGAATAATATGTATCGAAAAGTCACCAAACCTCTAAAGAGAATGAAAGAAATTCAGGATAAGATAAACAGAGGCCATCTCAAGAGCGAAAAAGTACAAGAATTACTGAATGAGCATGACAAACTTGAGCAAGGTTTAAGAGAATCAGCAGAATATAGACTCTATACATTTAAAAAGAAACACAACATGTCTTAATAATCTTGTAATATAGTTGTACAATGTATGGAAACTAACACAGAAGAAAAAATTATTGTTGCAGTCAAGCTTAGAGTGAAACCTCCAAAAAGGAGACCTGCTTCTGCTCGATTGAAATCCCGTCTTTACTACAGACGTAATAAATCTAAAATACGTCTTCAGAGACGTAGGTATATGCGCTCCAACAAAAGTACCATTAAACATAGAAAAATGTTTATGCGGTACAAACCTTCCTGGATGAAAAAGCCTAGAAAGGTGAAACCTGTTAAGACTTTGGCACCTAAAAAACTGAAATTGACGGTACCTAAATCGAAGATTTCTAAGCCAAAAGTCACTAATCAGGCTATAAAAAAGTTTTTTAAGCACAGTTAAAAACCCCTCTTAAGAACAAAAAAGAGCACTTCATGTATTTTTTTCAACTTTTTTGAATAATTTATTCAAATCCCTTGTATAATGTATTAGATAGAAAAACACAAGGAGATTATCATGAATGCTACTAACAGACCCTCTTGGTATTTAAGTGGAGTAAAACCCGTCCAGAACCATGTCTGGACCGATGAGGAGAAACTCGCCGTTTATTCTCTTCGCACCGAGGATGAGTTACCTGTGGAAAGTGTTGCAAACATTTTTGGGGTGACAAAAATACAAGTATATAATACCACACGACTTGTGCGAAGAAGTAAGAGTAAACAATGTTTTTCCTGTGGCGAGAAACTCACCTTGAAAGAACAAAGACAAAAGAAATTAATAAAATCCTGTGATGCATGTAAGGAAAAGAAAAGGGTGTACAAGCAAAAGCGGAGAAAGGCTCTATTAAAAAAAGGGATCTGCCCTGTTTGTGAGAAGAAACCTCTTGTTCGGGGTAGAAAGGCGTGTAAGGGGTGTATTTCAGCCACCCAAAGAAGACGATACAATGAAGGTTTATGCGGGAGTTGTGGTAAAGTACCTATAGCTACTAACAGAAGCACAGCACTGTGCGTTACCTGCCTCAATACCAATAAGAAAATAGCAGCCAACAGTAGGGGAAAATGATGCATAAATGGGATAACTACCAAAAAGTAGATATAGGCAGTACAGAGGAACTGTGTAGTAAGTGTAACACAGATCTTTCGGACATGGCTAATTTCATCTGTATGGAAGAAATTAGGAATGAACCAGAATACATGCAACAATTGTGTCAATGCAAAGGATGTGAAAAAGAATTTATTCTTCATTTCGGGATATTTGATTCAGGCGGCCATATTTATAGTAGAGTCTTTGCTAATGACATAAATGATGAAAATTATTCTTGGCAGGACAATCTTACGAAAGAACAGATTAGGGTAATTTCGGACCACCTTAAAAATTGTGCCACATGCAAGGATAGATACTCAGAAGAGCAACTTGCTGAGGCATGGATGAAGGAATTAATGGATAGTCTTAGACAGAAATCTCGGGATAAAAGATGAAAAAACTTGACTTTGATAAGGAGATTTTTTAAATACTGGGTAGTATTATATTACTCACTGCGCTTTTAATATGTTTAATATGGTAAAGACAGTAACTTAAAAACCTCCTTGATGCATTCACGTATGTGTCACAGATTCCACTCGTGCAGCAGATAAAGCGCATGTTGATTCTATGACGGAAAAATGCAATAAACTAAAGATCGAGGCTCTATTGGATGCCAATAGAGTTATTTCAACCCTCGAAGACAGTCTTAAAATCGAATTTGAAGACCGGCTTGAATTCATTTATGTAGGAGTCCTGAAAAATATAGAGAGCCATACTATGAATAAAATTACTGAAAAAAGAAAAGATGAAATCAATGAAATTTTTAGGGAGACAATGCCCTGATTCCAAATTTTTCATAGTGGAGAATAGAGAATGAGTTGTACAACATGCCTTCAACACCATCCGGTAGATGAGATCATTAATGGTAAGCGTTAAAAATACAGCAGTTGTGCACAAGATTTTAAATCTCTTTATTTTATTTTTTCACCTAAAAACTGAAAATAAAAATGAAAAAAACAATTATCACAAAACATGCGAAAAATAGAGCAAAGATTCGTCTTGGTTGGTCGCTGGATGTATTAAAAAAGCGCTCAAAAAAAGCTCTAAACTCTGACCACTCCACTCTTCCTTTGCATGTAACAAATTACATTAAAACAGCCGTTTGGGTAAGAGAAGATAGCACTGTGAAATTTTACGACAACGTTCTTTTTATTTTTAGAGGTAACAAGTTGTTGACTTTATACAAATACGAAAGATAGCTCAAAAGGTTAAATGAGAAACTTAAATTAGAATAAAGGATAATCATGTTATTAAGAAATTCGATAATCTATTAATTTTAGGAGTTATAATGGGTTGAAGTATAGATATAAAAGAATCTGACATTGATGATATAGTAAATAACTTGCCTAAAGAACTTTAAGGTCAATTAGGTTCAAGCAAGCATGGGGTTGAAATTGTGTAACTGATATTTTTATACCTGAAGGAAAAAGCTTTTATATAAGTGGAGCCCGTTATAGTGAACAACATGCTCTATGTATGGCGTAACATTTAAAGTGTCAATTATATAAAAAAGGTTATAGATACATTAAATTAGGTGAATTACTATGATATTTCAAATATATGATTACATCAGTGGTGACGTTATTGACCAGGCAAGCGCCTTAAACTTTGGTGACCTTATCCAAAGACAGCACTGTGTTAAACCCATCGTTTTAAGAGCCCTCTCAGACACTGAAGATGTTAGTAATCTAAAAATTTACCTGGAAGATAAAGGTTCCTGGGATGACACAGATTTCGGATATTTTGTATCGGATGTTTTCGTTCCTTCTATTCAATCAGGTAACTCAACTTTATCGGACCATTTTATAGAAGTACCCAATGCTACTTCTTCCTCTTTAAATGGCGTTGACCTAAACTGGCTAACAAACGTCTCCTCTTACTTGTGGATCGATGCACAAGTTTCTGAATTAGCTGATGGTGTAAATAATGCTAATTTCAGAATTTTTTATGACACTCCTTAATTTTTCCACTAAATTTCTATAGTTCTACCAGTTATATTTAATTATCTATTAATAGTTATACCTTAATGACTAACAGTTATTTTTGTTATGGTTATTTTTATTACTCTTTAAGGTTGTAAAAGACTGTATATATTGATTAGCCTTTTACTATTTTCTATTATGTCTGAAAATTATTATGACACTCTTGGCGTTCTAAAGGATGCCTCAGATGAGGACATAAAAAGTGCCTATAGAAAAATTGCTAAAGTATATCATCCGGATAAGAAACCGGATAATAAAGTTGCAGAAGAGATCTTCAGAGAAGCAACAAGGGCGTATGAGACACTTAAAGATCCAGTAAAAAGAAAAAAACATGATTCTAAATTTAGTTGGGCTCTACCGAGGTCAAAGAGAAAATTTGACCGAACTGGAACGGACTTAAGAGTTAACATAAAGGTCAGTAGAATCGATCTTATCAATTGTGCAGAAATAATAATTTCAGTACAAAGAATAGGAAAGTGCAATAGCTGTGAAGGTACAGGATCCGTAGATAGAATCACAGAAAACTGCAAGTATTGTAATGGTACAGGATTAGAAGGCTTCTCCTTAGCTTTGGGTCAGCGAAAAAAATGTAATTACTGTAAAGGACTTGGATCTTCACCGGGAGGAGAAAAGTGTAAGACATGTAAAGGTGCCGCTTTATTACCTGAAATTTTCAGGAAAAATATAACACTTAACCCTTTCATGTCAGAATCGATTGTACTTCTAAATTCAGGGAATTACTGCTATGGAGGAAACCCTGGAAATTTAATAGTGAATCTTAATGTAATAGAGAACCCACTTTACGATGTCAAAAATTTAGAAGTATCTGGAACGATTAAGATTTCTCCTGCGCAGGCAGTTCTGGGAGACACTTTAAGAAAAACTGTTTTTAACAAAAATTTGATAATAGAAATACCCGCAGGTACTTCCAATGGTCAGGTAATAAATATCGAAGGTGGAGGTATTTCTCATAAAGATAAATCAGGTAATTTTAAAGCAACCGTAAAAATAAATATTCCTACTATTATTACAAAAGAAGAAAAAGAAATTTATCTAAAATTATTAAGAATAGAGAAGGAGGCTCCATGGCCGAAAACCTTGAACTTCTGAACCTTAGATCAAATCAACAGGCTCAGATGCTTGATCAGTATCGAGGTAATATGTACAACCTCGAACTTCGACAGAATTTATTAATAAAAATGATGGAAGAAAAAGGATTTTTCTCCTCGGGGGAATATGAAAAAAGATGGCCTCTTTATCTGAAAAATGACGTGGGTGTTATAGGGCCAGAAGGAGTAATGGAAGGGTCATTAAAGATACATTTTTACCCGAAGGAGAAAGAGAATGCGTAAAGTTGAGATTAAAGAAGGATTTACCCATGCTGGCCTCACTTTTAAAACAGGGCATAGCTACGTTATGGCGGAAGATATAGAAAGCCAATACAGAAGCTTATTTAGTGCTAAAATAGGTATGTCTTATCCTTTTGAATCAGTTGAACGGCCTTATAAGGGGCAGGATCTCACAGATAAGAAAATAATGGCATTTAGAACAGGTGGGATAGGTGATATGATGTTTTTAAGTCCTGTCTTTAGATTTCTAAAAAAGAAATATTCTGGATGTTATATTAGAATGGCTTCTGGGTGCAAACAACCCCTTGAAAATCTTCCTGAAATAGATGAATTACATAGTATGCCCTTTGATGCGGAACTTCTAAAAGATTTAGATTATACAATCCATTTTCAAGGTATCATCGAGGGATCCAGTGAGAAGTCAAAAAAGACCCATGCTGTAGATATGTTCTTCAGTTATTTTGGTATTGATAGTACTCATTTCCCAGTCGAAGATAAAAGACCTCATATTTTATTTAAAGACGAAGAAACAAAATGGTGTGAAAAAACATTTGAAACCTTAAGTGTAAAAAAGAACGATTACGTTATAGGAATTCAAATGGAGACTTCTGCTCCTCTCCGTAATTTCCCGAAAGAAAAAACAAAAGCAATTATAGATATTCTTGCAAAAGAAAAGAATGTCAAAATTATGTTAATAGGTATCCCCGCTCAGAATACCATTGGTCAATATCTTAAAGGGGCAAACAAAAATGTGATTATTGCTACAGGATACAATGTCCGAGAATCCATCATATTAGCTACCAGGTATGATTTGATGATAGCTCCAGACACTTTCATGGTTCAAGTAGCGGGTGCTCTTGGGAAGCCTCTCATAGGTCTCTACGGGCCTTTCCCTAGTGAAGTCAGAATGAAGTATCATGAGAATGCTATAGGGCTGGATCCTAGTGTAGTGTGTAGTCCATGCTATAAGCACGATTTCAGACCTTGTATTAAAGGGCACCCAAGCCCCTGCTTCACTCAAATTAAAATAGAGGACATCCTTCAGGCTGCAAATTATATGAAACATAAATTCACTGGAGAACATTTTTCATACATGGTAGAAATGTTAAAAATCCCTGATCTGTCTGAAGTCGAGAAATATATGTTAGCAGCAGAAAAGGGCCTCTGTTTCTTTAGTGGATATTATACCCATGATAACGTACGTACTGTAGATACAAACCCTTTCTTTAATCCTGATTTTTCTCCATTAGATCCTGATTTTAAGAGAGAAAGTATTCCTTTCATTCTTTATTTTGGCCCTGTAGGGTTTCTACAGGACAATAAAGCTATTTATGACAGCTGTAAAGGATTAATAAGACCTGGTGGTTATTATATAGTTCATATGAAAAATAATGCTACTGAAGAATTCTTTAATGAGGTAAAAAAAGACATGGGGGAAGATTTTATCCTCATGTATTCTCATTATGATCCAGGCAATAGGTCATATACAATAGCGGCAAGAAAAAATTATTAACTCTCTGATACAGGTACTTCATAAGTTGTGAAACCTATTGCAACTAATGAAGTACCATATTTCTTTTCTGGTACAATACTTCTTACTATGATTTCTTTATCCTTGAGATAAAATTGATCGGAAAAACCGTTACAGTACAGCTCATCAAGGCTTGCATGTAATCCCTTAGAAACTGACTCTTCAGAATCATTGCAATTATACTCGCAAACAAGACCACCAAATTTCTCGTTAGTTTGTTTGTCATATAACCAACCATAAATAATTCCTGCGGTAGCCCTTTCATTTCTACTACAAGTAGACACTGCCATTATAGATTCTAAAACAGATCCGTGGACAATATGCGAAGGTATTTCTACTCTTTGAGCTACACTAGGAAGTATAGAAGAATAAGTCATTATGTTATAGCTCTCTATTCCTGCATCTTTTAGTGCTAGATGATAAGAACCTGAATGTACTGCAAGATCACTTTGCCCATAACCGGAAGTAATAAAAAAGTCCCGGGGGATACGATTTCCTATAATAATATTTCCCATATTAAAAGACCCCCACTAAATAGAATAGATAGATATAAATTTAAACGAATCTTTGATATCACTAGATTATTATAGTGTAATAATCTATAAATAGTTAAATCATTATCACATGAATTTTAAAATAAAGGATCATTTCTATGATTACACAAACTAATATGGGTAAACCGTCCGTACCTACTAAAAAAGATGTGAGCACTATCACGGACCCTACCGAAAAAAAGTTAACGAATGATGTAGTTAAGAATAATGAGAATAATGATAAAGCCAGAGAAAAATTAGATAAATATAAAGAAAGAACTGAAAAGTACAAGAGTGTCCAGCAAAAGCAGATACCGCACACACCTAATGTACCTATCACTCATGCTGCGGCTTATAGAGTAGCGCAATCTTTCATAAAAATTGCTTTACCTACTTCAGCAATTCCACCAGACCCTAATAAGGATCCCGATACTCTATATCTAAACATTAAGAGTACTCTCAATGAATTAGGTTTAAAATCAACTATGGTCGAGAGCGAAGCCTATGTAAATCTCCTTGAAAAGAAGATTATAGGTGGAAATAACATGAATAAGTATAAGGTAGGACTTCGTACAAATGTTGTTATAGACAGGGATACCGTAACAAAAATGAATGATGATAAATTTGATAAGATCATTCTCAATAGTAATAAGAAAATGGAAGCTCATGTATGGGCACCTGAACCTGTCATTGAACAAACTGCAGAACAAATAAACCAAAGCAACCAGTAAAAAAGAAATAAAGGGAGGTTAGAATGCCAAACCCAAAAGAGTTTGATAACCAAAACGAATGGATGGATGCTTGCATGCACCAACAGAGAAAAGTTGAAAATAAAGACCAGGCCCAGAGTGTCGCTGTGTGTCTGAATATGTGGAAAGATAAGGATAAGAAAAAGAGTGCTTCTCGTGTAGCAAGTGCCTATATAGCTTCTGAATTAGAAGCCGCCATTTTTGTTCAACCCAAGCAACCTATGAGAACAAGGGATAGATTACACCAACGCCCTGAAAAAGATTCTATTAAACCCACGGACAAAAATGAACCCTTTGCAGAAAAAGGCGAAGAAGTTATAGAGATTTTACCTGGTGGAAGAGAAGTTAAAAAACCATATAATCCTATTACAATGAAAAACAAAGATTTGAAACCAGTAGAAAAATAATGGATAGAATAGCTTATATACATCTCGAAGGTCCGCTGATCAATGCAGCTAAAGCACTCATGCCAGAAAAACCTGTCAGTCTAGGGTGGAACCCTCAACTTCCGGAACAACGATGGGCATTCATCTTTAAAGTGGTCCCTTCTGTTAGAGTATTGAATGCTGCGGAGAAAACCGGTTTCGCCTTCCAATCCAAAAAAGATTTCTCAGTGATTTCTTTACCTGGAGTTAAAGAGTATGATGTAAAAGAAGCTACTATTCGATTTGACGCCCTCGCAGAAGAATATAAAGGAGTTACAAAGAAAACTGCTTCTGTTATCGCCCGTTTCATTAACGAAGATGCACCGGTAGTACGAAAAATTGCTACGAGGAATAAAAAACGGACCATAAAAACTGCGGATGCCATTCGACGAGTAGGGATGTCTTTATTGTATATTAGAGAATAATTTATTAGGAGGAAATGTGGCAAAAAGTTTGTATGTTGGAAATTTAGAATGGAATACAACGGATAAAGAATTGGAAGAGCTATTTGTCCCTTATGGTACGGTTATTTCCGCTCAAATTATTAAGGATCACTCCACAGGTAAGTCTAAAGGTTTTGGCTTTGTAAAAATGGAGGATGAAGAATCAGCAGAAAAGGCGATACAGGAACTCCAAGAGGCGGAACTCCGTGGTCGTACTTTAAAAATCAGTGGAGCACGAGAAAAGATTTAAGACTTCTTCATTTGGTGACCGCATCTAGGACATCTACATTCAAACGAGTATCTTCGTAAGTTACAAGAGACGCATGTAAAACAAGCACCCTTATCATTCGGTGGTGTCTTTTGCATTGTCGGATAACTTCTTGTATGGCGACCCGGGAGCCAGGTGGATTGATTAAAAACTGCATTTTTAATCTTAAATTCAGTATATCTATTATCCTTACCTGAGAAGAATACAGAATCCAAAAGTACTTTCCGACCTTCAAAAATAGAGTCTCCATCATAATGGGCACCACAACCCTTTTTAACATAAGCTATTGTAGCGTGAGGTATATATTTAGGGTATGTGTCAGTAGTTTCAAATTCTTTGCTGATTATACTATTTAATCTGTGTAAATCAGGAGAATGGATATCTATCTTAACAACATCATTTTCATCCCCATTAAAGAGGGATATCTTTCCAAGAGTTATTTCTACAGGATTCTCATCTTTAAACACTTCACGAATCTCGGTAAAGTCCACTATATGTATACCATATTTAACCGTTACGTGGATATTATCCTCAAGACCTTTATCAACTAAAATATTTTTAGGGATGTTTTCCTTACCCCAGGTAAGAATTTCATTAGAAATATCACCAGGAAATTCCATTTGAACTGAGCTGAAATCATATGCTACTTTAAGAAATGCATTAACTACTCTTTTGCTCTTAACCATGCTATTTTTTCCTTATTCAAGACCTGGAGGTAACTCATCGTACCCCATAAAACGATAAAACTCTCTCATTATCTCAGGAGTTACTTTTATTAAACCAGGCTTCAGAATTTGAGGGTGGTTTAATTGGGAAGCAACCATAAAAAGGGTTCCTTCCTTATTTCTAATATTGTAACTACCTGCCTTTGCCCATAGATCAAAATGATCTCTTAAATCTACCCACATCTTTTTTGTTTCTATTTCAAGAATATTATCTTTTCGAACTAAATCAATCATCAAAGCTGTATTATGCGTCATTTCAGCCTCAAGACGAAGCTTTGCTATTTCTATATAACGACGATCCTGCTTTCTAATCTTATCCGCCCAATCCTCAGGTACAGGTCCTACAATAACATCATTCCTTCCTACATCTTCAAAAGAGTATAAAACTTGCTTTTTACTCTTCTTTGGATTGAGTGCACGGCGTATCATTTCCCGTTTTGGGTGATTTCTTAAATTTGAGGTATTCAAATATTCGAGTAATTCAGCCCAGTAATCTGAAGTCTTTTGAGGCCACCGTTTCCATTTACTCTTAATTATTTTCAGTTTCCTACCAAAATCAGGATCTATACGGATTAACGTGTCAATTGTTCTACCTATGTTTTTCACATCATACTCCAGTAATAGTATGTAAATTAATATATTAATAGATTAATTTTGGGTCGTTATCAAGTGAAGTACCAAAATTAACCAGAAAAAAACCAAAGATTTTCACTCTTCTTCTAAAATATATATATTTTTTTCTTTAATCCCATTGATAAAAATTCGTATCATTATTATAAGGATAAATGTCCACAAATTTTTAAAGGATAAGGTTATGAGACAAGTTATTGAATTTTATTGCCAAGAATGTCGAAAATACTTTGACGTTAAACTGAATATGTCACTTAATGGTAATCATCGTATTCATTGCCCTAATCCTCAGTGTAAGCATATACATTACCGTATGATAAAAGATGGTGTTATTACTGAGGCTAGATTCTCAGATAACGGAAATTATGGCTATATAGTAGATGATCTTTTTCCCATGGAAGCCTGTTGTAGAGATTTCATGAAAGATACTCCTGAAAAAGCCGCAAATACAAAAGACGGTTTCATGTCACGCTTATGGTCAGAAAGATTTTCAGC
>Ga0114918_10000709_pt1 | contig 29110 bp, 29 predicted proteins | sample LantaG_FD_87015 | JGI IMG/M metagenome (GOLD analysis project Ga0114918, IMG submission 87015) | Deep subsurface microbial communities from Baltic Sea to uncover new lineages of life (NeLLi) - Landsort_02402 metaG | ecosystem: Environmental > Aquatic > Marine > Oceanic > Sediment | place...
GGGGGGGGTATGAGAGCCCGGGGAGAGAAAGAGAGAGAGAGAGAAAGAGATGTTTTGTTTTAAAAAATGTTTTCGGGGTTTTTCGTTTTTTTTTTAGAGAGAGAGAAAAATGCAAATGAGTTCGTCTTTGGTTTTCAATTTCACACGTATTTTCTCTTTCTCTCTATCTCTCTTAACACGCCGCGTTGATCGAGTGCTCCCTCGCCGCCGCAGCCGCGGCGCCAGCGGCACGCGCCAGCGCGGCGGCGGCGCTCCTTCTCCCGGCCTCGCCGTCGCCGCCGGAATCAGAACTCGCTAGCAACGCCGCCTGGACGTCGCTCACCAGCGCCGGCGCCAGCCAGGCCTTGCCCGGCGCCGCCGCGGCCCTCCCGGCCCCGCGCACGCGCCACCTGTCGAGCGCCCTGGCGGTCACGCCCGCGGCCGCAGGGGCCCGGCCGTGCGCGAGCAGCACGCGGGCGAAGCCCGCGATATCACCAGGGCCGCCGCCGAGGCCCTTGGCGGGTTGCTGCTCGTCGGAGCTGAGGCAGCACAGGAAGGCGGAGAGCCACTCGAGGGCCTCGACGCGGGGGTCGCAGGCGAGGAGTGAAGAAGCCGCGGCGAGGGCGGCGCGGGCCGCGGCGGGGGAGGGAGAGGAAGAAGAAAGACGGAGGTCGAGGTGTTCTTCTTCTTCTTCGTCGTCGTTTCCGTTTCCGCTTCAGTCGCCCTTGCTCGTTGCCACCGACGCCTCCGCGAACCCAGGCGCGTGCACCTCGAGCAGCGAGCGCAGGGCTGCCCAGGGCCCCGCTCCGGGGGCGGGCGGGGGCCCGTCGACGGAGGCCAGCGCCGCGCGGGCGGCCCCGCGGGCTGCCGCCGCGGCGGCGGCCTCGAGGGCGGCATCGGCGGCCGCGGACGAAAAGGTGCCAGCGGAAATCGCAGCAGCAGCAGCGGCGGCGGCAGCGAGCGACGCCGCCTTGGACGCCGGGCCCGCGGCCGCGCCCGCCGCCGTCGCCGCCGGGCTCGAGGAGGCCGCCGTGGCGGCCAGCGTCAGCAGCGAGCGCACGACCGCTGCCAGCGGCGAGGCCCCCGTCGCGGCGGCCGCAGCGGCGTCGGCGGCGACGGCGGCGTTCGCGGCGGAGGAGGCCTCTGCCTCTGCCTCGGCGGCCTCCGCCTCGGCCTCGAGGTCGCAGGGCGCGACGAGCGTTCATGACATGGCGTCGCCGAGCGGCCACGGGTCTTCAAGCGTCGCCGCGTCGGAGGGGACGAGGCGCAGCGCGTTGGCAGCCGCTCGCAGCGCCGCGGCCTTGGCCTTTGCCCTCGCCGCAGACTCGGCTCCTCCTCCTCCTCCTCCACTTCCGCTTCCACTTCCGCTTCCAGTTCCTCGGAGCCTCCTCGCCAGCGCGAGCTGCGCGCCCGCGGCCCGGCGCCAGTCCCCGCGAGCCGCTGCGGCGGCGTAGGCCAGCTGGTAAGGGTTCGGGGCGCCTGAAGAGGAACAAGCGGAGATCGAAACCTCGGAGGCGTCGGCGCGGCGGCGCAGGGCCTTGGCCGCCTCCTCGGCGGTCGGAGAGAGAAGCAGCAGAGCGTTGCTTTTGCTTTTGCTCTTGCTCGCCGTCGTCGTCGCCACGCCAGCAAAGGGCAGGCGAGCCAGCTGCCGCGCTCCAGCAGCAGAGTCAGCAGCGGCAGCGGAAACCAGCCTCGGGATCCCCTCAGCGAGCGCGAGCGGCGCCGGCGAGGAGAGGAGCGCGACGTATGCGTCGTCGGTCGCGCCGGCGAGCAGCGACGCGTCGAACAGGTCCCGCCACAGCGCGGCCTCGGCGGCGGACCTCGCGGCATCCAGCTCGACGGCGCTGGCCATTGCCGTGTCGTCGTCGTTATAGTCGTCGAAGGCCGAATCGACGGCGCGGACGGCGGCCTCTGCGAACGCCCTCGCGGCGGTCGGGGCCCCCACGCGCCGGGCGGCGGACGCGGCGGCCTGGAGGAGGCGGAGCTCCCCGTTTCCTCCTCCGTTTCCTCCTCGTCCTCCTCCTGCTGCTCCTGCTCCTCCTCCGAGCGCGGCACGGATGGCAGCCGAGAGAGCCTGGTCCGCGGGGCGAGAGGCGGAGTTCGATCCCCCCCCTTGGAGGGACGCGGCGGCGGCGAAGACTTCCGCGGCCGCCGCCGCTTCTTCCTCTGCTTCTTCTTCTTCTGCTTCGGGGAAGCCGAAGCCGACCCGCCTTCCCTCCTGCCGCGCCGCCGCCGCTTGCTGGCCCCGAGCGAGCCCAGCGCTGCGCATCCCGCGAGCAGCCTCCCGGCCGGTGACCCTTTCGCCGCCTCTCCCGAGCGGGAGAGAGCGGCGGCGAGGGCCGCAGAAGGGGCCGAAGCGGCGGCGACGGCGAGGGCCGCCGAGAGCGCGGCGGCGTCGGCCGAGGGGGGGACGAGCTCGAGGAGCTCCGAAAGCGTCGAAGAAGCATTTGAAGCATCAATACCCAGCGCCAGCGCCAGGGCCCAGGAGCCGGGCCGGGAGGCGACGAAGGAGCCCGGCAGCGCCGAGGAGAGCGGGAGCTCGTCGCCCGCGACGGCGGCGAGCGCGGTGGCCCTGGAAGCCGAGTCGGCGTCGTTGTTGTCGTTGCCGTTGCCGTTTTCGTTTCGGTTTCCTCCTCCTCCAACTCCTCCCTGAAGCGCCGCGGGCTCGAGCCTCAGCAGCCCCGCCGCCGCCGCGTCTCCTCCGCCTCCACCTCCAGCAGCAGCAGCTCCTTCGTCTGCCTGCTGATTCAAAGAAGAGGAGCTCGAGACGCGCAGGGGCTCGGACAACAGCCACCTCGCCATTTCCCCGCCCCTCGCGGCGGCCGCGGCGGCCCTCGAGGCGGCGCCGGCGCCCCCGGCCAGCGAGCGGGGGCACGCGCGCGGGTTGACCACTGCGACGACGAGGAGCTCCAGGGCGCGGTCTCGGAGCGCGGAGGCCGCCGAGCAGGCAGCGGAGACGGAGAGAGCGGAGGTCGGAGAAGAGGTCGAATTTTCCTCTTCTTCCGTCGCCGCCACCGTCGTCGCTGTCGTCGCTGCCGTCGGGCGGAGCAGCGCAGAAAGGAAGGCCGCCAGCGAGGCCTCCACCGTCGCCGCTCCTCCTTCCCCGTCGCTCGCTTCCTGCAGCGCGAGCAGGGCCAGGGAGCGCTTGCGGCGCCAGCGGGCGAGTGCGCGGGCGTAGGAAGCGGAAGAAGAGGAAGAGCCCCTCCTCTCGGGTCCTGCGGTCAGGGCGCGCGCAAATGCCGGGGCGAGCTTCGTCGCGGCCGCCGTGCCCGTCGCAGCACCCGAAGAAGACGAGACCTGCAGCGCCGCCGCGGCAGCGGAGAGGAGCCTCTCCCCAAGAGCCGAGCGCACGGCCGCCGCGGCGGCAGCCCAGGGGTTGCCGCCGCCGCTGGAGCAAAAGAGCAGGGCCTCGGCGCCGCTGGCTGGCCTGGGCCGAGTGAGCAGCGGGCCCGAGGCTCGGACCAGCAGCGGCGGCGGCGGCGAAAGGTTAAAAACATGCGAGGAGCTCGTTGTTGCCGCGAAGGCGACGGGCCGGTGCAGCCGGTGCCACGCCCTCGAGTGCGCCCTCCGCAGCCTGGCCGCCGCGGAGAGCGGCGCGTGGGAGGAGGCCGCGGCGGAGGCCCGCAGCGCCTCTGCGACGGCGGCTCGCAGCTCCGAGAGAGAAGAAGACGAGGAAGGAGCGGCGGCGGCGAGAGCGGCGGCGTCGCTCATCCTCAAAGAGGAGAGCACCGCGGCGAGGGCCGGGCGCGAGATCGTCGTGGGGGATGTCAGCTCTGCTGCCGCCGCCTCGCACGCGGCCGCGGAAGCAGCGGAAGCGGAGTTGGAAAGGGCGGAGAGCAGCGACGCCCAAAGGCCGTCGTTCACTTCGTCGTCACCTCCCTGCACCTCTTCGCCTTCTGTCTCTCTCGCCACGGAGGGGACGACTTCCGAAGCAGCAGCGAAAGAAGGAGAAGAGGGCACGAGGCGAACCGAGCCGGAGGAGCAGAGGGCCCATGCGCCCTCTCGCGCTGGGGAGAGCGCGACGGCGACGAAGGAGGAGGAGGTCGCGGAGGAGCTTCCTCCTCCTCCTCGGCGCTGCGAAGACGAAGGCTGCTGCGAGACGGCCAAGGCTCCAGCCCCCGCTCCAGCTCCAGCTCCCTCCGAGGCCGCTGAGGAAGCCCCGACAGAATAGAAGCGCACCTCCCCTGCCTTACTCGCTTCGTCTCTCACCCCCACGGCGAGCAGCGGAGGAGAAGAAGGAGAAGCATTTCCTGCTCCGGCGGCAGAGAGGCAAGCCCCCCGGAGAGAAGCCGAAGAGGAGCCCAACAGCCGCGCCGAGAGGAGCAGCTTCCCGGCCGCGAAGAGGTCCCAGAGGCGCAGGGCGCCGTCGGCGTGGAGCACCGCCAGGGCCGTGATAGGGGCGGAGGAAATAGAGGCTGTTGTGGCGGCGGCGGCGCCTCTCGGGGTCGTGAGCCCGCGCCACGAAGAAGAAGAGGGAGCGGCGGCGGCGGGAGCAGCGGCAGCGGGAGCTCTCCCTCCTGCTCCTGCTCCTCCGCCGCCGAGACGCAGCGCCGTCATCCCCACCACCGCAGCGGCGACAGAGCCGGCATCGCCGCCCGACGCCCCTGCTCCTCCTCCGCCTCCGCCTCCTCCAACGACGACGCCGAAGACGGAGGAGAGGAGGCCGCCGCCGCCGCCACCGCCGGCAGAGGAAGAAGAGGCGGCGCTTTCCGGGAGGAGCTCGATCGTCGCCGCCGCGACCGCGGCCGCGGCGCCCTCCCCGCTGCTTCCCCTCCCGAGCGCCGCCACGGGCACGGCGACAACCCCTCCCAGGGAACCGCCGACGGCGAGGACGGGCGAGAGGGCCGGAGGAGAGGAGGTCGAAGGAGGGGGAGGGGGAAAGACGAGCGCGGCGGCGACGGGCCTTCCGGCGCGGGCAAACTCCGCCGAGAGGTCGACCGTCGACGTCGGTGAGAGAAGCAGCAGCCTTCCATCACTAATGCCATCTCCTCCTCCGCCTCCGGCGGTCACGATGACCCTGTGGAGCCTGCCGTCGGAGGTGGCGGCAAAGACCTGCGCTGAGAAAGGGGAGGACGAAGAACCGGAATCCGAAGTCGGAACGGGCGCGACGGCGACGGCGGAGGCGCTCAGAGGGGCACCCAGCGGAACCGCCGCGGTGACTCTCGAGGCCGTCTCGGAGGTGCCCCGCGAGCTGGCCAGGTCGAAGCTCGAGAGGCGGAGGGTGCAGGGGTCCTGCGTGGGAGGGGTTTGTGAAAAAAGGAAGAGGTTGAGAAAAGGAAGAGAGAAGACAGAGCGACGTCGAAAAAAAAAAAATTCGGCCTCGATTGAAAATCCGGCCATCAATCGAAACGTTCATTTCTCTTCTGCCGCGCTGCTCCGTCCCTTTCCCACCGCGCATCAAAATAAGACGCCTCTCCTACCTCTGGCTCGACCTCCCACGCCACTCCACGGGAGCCGTCGTCGCTGAGCCACGCCCCGGCGACCACGCCATGGGAGTGATTGTTTTCGTCATCGACGTCGCCGTCGCCGACGTCGATGGCAATCGCTCCTCCTCGGGTTCGCCTCCTCGAGCCCGCGTCCGGCAGAGGAGCGACGGCGGCGATCGATTCCACCAGCGGCGACGCGTCGAGGAAGGCGTTTTCTGATCGCTGTGGGGGCAGTGGGAGAGGAGGGATGACTGTGTTTGTGGTGGCGGTGGCTGCAGTAGCGGCAGCGGCCGCCCTGTTTCGAGTGTTCATTGTTTTTTTTTCGACGTCAAATCGAAAAGAGAGAGTGCGGGTGGCAACGCTTTTTTTTCAAGTTTGTAAAATTTTCGATGCCTTTCATTAAATTCTTTCTTTTAGAGCTCTCACTCTTCTCCCCTTCTCGAAGCGCGCTTGAGACCAATCAAGTCGGCTCTCTGGTACCGCCTCTGTCTCCTCTATCTCTCTCCTGCTGCAGGACAGAATCGAGATCGACAAGAGGCGAAGAGTAAAGGCAAAAGACGGTCAGTCGTCAACGTCGTTACTAGCCGCCGTCGGTCGCTCGACATTCCAAACTCGCATCCGCCACTCTCTCTTTCTCTCCCGCGCCGCCTCCGCCACCCGCTCTTCTTCTCGTGATTCGCACACCAGCATCACCACGCAACCATGACCATCACCCGCCTCCGCGGCGCAGAGGCCTTCCGCGCCAGGCTGGTCCTGGCAACCATCTCGGGCCGCCCGATCCGCATCGACGGCATCCGGGAGGACGACCCTGTTGCTCCCGGTCTCAGAGAGCACGAGGCGTCGCTGCTGCGCCTGCTCGAGAAGGTCTCGCGTGGCTCCTCGGTCGAGATCAACGAGACGGGCACGACGCTGAGGTACCGTCCTGGCGTGCTGGTTGGTGGGTCCGTGGAACACGAGTGCCCCGCGAGCCGAGGCGTCGGCTACTTCCTCGAAGCTTTGCTGCTCTTAGGCCTGTTCGGCCGAAAACCTTTGAGGGCGACGCTCCGCGGCGTGACCTGTGGCGGGCTCGACGGGTCCGCGGACGCGTGGAGGACCGTGGGCCTGCCTCTGGTGCGTCGCTGCCTGGGTATAGGGGTGCAGGCCGCGTCGCCGGGCGACGCCAACTTTGCCGCGGCCGCCGCCGACGCCGCCGCGGCCGCGCTCGGCGGAGGGACCGTCGCCGCCGGCGACCTCGCCCTGCGCCTCTCCCGCCGCGGCGTGCCGCCCCTCGGGGGAGGGGAGGTCGTGCTCGACGTGCCCTGCGTGCGGTGCCTCCCGCCGCTGACGCTGCTGGACGAGGGGGCGGTCCGCAGGGTGCGCGGGGTGGCCTTCGCCGCGCGCGTCGCGCCGGCCGCCGCGGCCAGGGCTGTCGATGGCGCCCGCGGCGTCCTGAACAAGCTCCTGGCTGACGTCTTCGTCTTCACCGACCACGCTCCGGGGGCCGGAACGGGAGGCCTGAGCCCGGGTTACGGCCTGACGCTGGTGGCGGAGACGACGAGTGGGTGCTTGTTTGGAGCGGAGGCGTGCTCTTCTCGTGAGAGTGAAGAACAGAGTTTGACGAAGACGAAAACCAAGACGACAAGGATTTCTTCTTCGTCAGCGCCGCCCCTGGCCCCCGAGGAGGTCGGATCCCTCGCCGCCCAGGCCCTACTGGACGAGGTCGACCGCGGCGGGGTCTGCAGCTCGGGGCACCAGGGCCTGCTGCTGCTCCTCGCGGCCTGCTCGGACGCCTCCGCTTCCCAAGTGCGGCTGGGACCGCTGACGCCGCACGCGGCGGCGACGCTGCGGGCCGCGCGAGACGTGTTAGGGATCGAGTTCGCGCTCCGCCCCGAGCCCAGGTCGAGGACGGTGTTCGCGTCGTGCATCGGGGCAGGGTTGAGGAACACGAGCAGGGTGGCGACTTGATTATGAAGAAGAGGAGACAAGAGAGAAAGATCTTTAAACAAAAAAGAATGCAAAAAAAAAAACTTGAAAAAAAATGAAAAAAATGAAACGTTTTAAACTTTCGAACTACAATAATTACAAGCTTTTCCTCGGCATCCTGAACCCGCACCTCCCCCGCCCCTTGCCTTCAACTCCAACCTGATCCAGCGACGGTTTACTCGGCCGCCGGCCCCAGAAGTCGTCTGCCTCGATCATTTTCCTCAGCTTCGACGCAGGGAGCAGCATCCTGTTGAGCTTTATGTCTTTGACCATCGCTTGCAAATCGTCGCCGTGCGCCTTTCGTAAAGTCGAGATCACGCGCTCCTGCGTGGAGGTGAGCTTGGGCGGGGGGGCGCGGGCCGAGTGCCTGCGCGGGAGGCCCGAGACGGCGCGGAGGTCGTCGTCGGTCGAGTTGCCTCCTCCGTCGTCGTCGTTGTCGGAACCTTCGTCCTCCTTCAAACCGCTGGGCCTATGGTTGCGCCCGTAGCGGGAGTTGGCGTCGACTGCCACCCCGGCAGCGGCGTAGTTCTTCGACAGCGGGCGGGAAGGGTTCCAGGTCATTGTCGTTGCCGCTGCTCCTTCATCTCCTCCTTCAGCCGCCGCCGCCGCCGCCGCTGTCGAGGTCGAGGTCGAGACGAGTTTCGGGAGCTTGACGGCCAATGCCGCCGCCCCCGCCTCGAGCGTCAGCTCCAGCGGCGCCGGCGCCTTGACGTCCTTGCGCTTCTTCTCGACACCCACGTGGACCTTGGTGCGGTAGCGCTTGGCGCGGCGCAGGGAGCGTCCCATGGCGTTCGCAGGAGGATATTGATTGGAGAGAGAAGGCTAGTTTCGATGAAGGGGGAAAATGATGAAATTTTGACGTTGGAATTCGACGAAAATTTCACTCTCTTTTTTTCGAAACTTTTGTCCCTTCTCCTTCTCTAAAGACAAAAAAGGAGAGCCGCAACCATGCCGAAGAAATCCAAGAATAGCAAGTCCAAGCGGTGAGTTTCTGCCGTGTTCTGGCTCTTGGCCGGAGCGAAAGAGAAGGAGAGAGAAAGCGCGCGCGACGACGATGAAGAAGGCGTCGTCGAGAGGAGCATTGGAAAAAGCAACGCCGGCGGCTAGTTGGTGGGAGAAGCAACGCCCCCATCCGTCCTCGCCAGCCGCGGGCTCTGTTTCCTTTCTTTTTGACTGATCGAAACAGCCTGAAGCTTAGTGCACAATCGTAGCTTGCTCTACATATGCAAATCGGCGCTCGAGACGCCCTGAAAAAAGGAGAAAATGACCCGAGGCGGCTGAAGCAAAAAAAGCAAAACAAAGCATTGGACATTTCTCCGGCCGCCGACGCTTTCCTTTCTTCGAGACCCTCGACCTCCTTCTTCTTCTCTTCTCTCCTCCCCGCTCTTCCCTAGCGCTCACCCCCCCCGAATCCAACTCTCGCCCTCCCCTCTCTTCAAACCCATCCCCTCCTTATCCTCAGGACGACCTTGAAGCAAAAGTTCAAGGTGCTGAAAAAGGTGAAAGAGCACCACAAGAAGCAGGCCAAGCAAGCGAAAAAGGACGCCGCCACGGGCCGCTCGCGTCTGAAGAAGAAGCAGCGCGAGGGCGGAATCCCTGCGGCGTGGCCGCTGAAGGAGGAGCTCAACAAGGAGATCGCGTTCCACAAGCAGCGTGCCTTGGAGGTCGAGGCCGCGAGGAAGGAGGCCCGGGCCAAGGCGCGGGAGGCGAAGCTGAAGGAGGAGGAGGAAGGAAGCGACGAAGAAGGAGGAAAGTCGCTCGCTCCGTCGTCGCCCTCGCCCTCCTCCGCGAGGGTCAACGACGGCTCCCGCCGCGCCTTCGGCTCCGAGCTCGCGAAAGTAATCGCCGACTCCGACATCGTGCTGCAGGTGCTCGACGCGCGCGACCCCGCGTCCTGCCGCTGCCCGGCGCTCGAGCGCGCGGTGCTCCGCTCGGCCGGCGCGACCGGCGGCGCGCCCAAGGCGCTGGTGTTTCTGCTGAACAAGGTCGATTTGGTCCCGCCCGCCGCCGCCGCGGCCTGGCTCAAGTACCTCCGCAGGGACGCGCCCGCCGTGGCTTTCAAGGCGGTGACGTCCAAAGGCGGCGAGGCGGCTTCGGGGAGGCGCGGAGGAAGTGGAGTAAGCAGCGGGCTCGGCCCGGCGACGACGGTGAGCGCGACGGGCAAGCGCGTCGCCCGCGGCTGGTCAGAGCGGACGGCGGCCCGCGGCATCTCCCGCGCTCTCTCCGCGAAGAGCAAGGGGCTTGAAGAGGCCGACGGGCGGCCCCTGCTGGGTTCCTCCACCGTGGTGGGCGCGGACGCGCTGCTGAGGCTGCTGCGGGCCGTCGCGAGGGAGCGGTCGGGCGGGAGCGGCGCGGCGGCCGCGGCCGCCACCGTTGGCATCGTCGGCCTGCCCAACGTCGGCAAGTCGTCTGTCATTAATTCCCTGAAGAGGTCCCGCGTCGCGACGGTGGGGAACGCCCCCGGGGTCACCCGCAGGGCGCAGAGCGTGCAGCTGGACTCGAGGCTGACGCTGATCGACTCTCCCGGCGTGGTGTTGTCCGTGCCGAATGCCTCAGATGGATCTTCCTCTTCCGCTTCGGCGGCGACGGCCGACCTCGCGCTCCGCGGCTGCGTCAAGCTCGAGAGCCTCGGCCGCGGGGGAGGCGGCGGCGCCCCCGTCGACGCGCGCGCCGTCGCCGCCGTCGCGCTCTCCCGCTGCCCGCCGCGCGCGCTGGCGGCGCACTACCGCCTGCCGCTGTCAGCCGTCGGGGTCGATGTGGAAGCCGGAGGGAACGGAAACGGCGACGACGACGGGAACGCTGCGACGACCACCTCCGCTGCCGCAGCGGCTGACGCGTTCCTCTCCGCGCTCGCCCGAGCCCGCGGCAAGCTGCTCAAGGGGGGCAGCCCCGACCTCGACGCTGCGGCCAAGCTGCTAGTGGCAGACTGGGCGGCCGGGAAGGTGAGGTACTACACCCTGCCGCCGACGACGAGCTCTGCGGTGGTGGCCGTCGAGGCTGCTGCCGCAGGAGCAACGACGACGGCGACCGCCGCCGCCGCAGGAACGAAGAGGAAGGCCGCGCTGCGCGACGCCGCCGCGGCCGACGACACCGCCGCCGTCGTCGCCGCCCCGGCCCCCGAGTTCGACTTCGAGAAGCTCTACGCCGAGGCCGACGACCGGGCCCTGGCGGGCTCGGCCGCGGCAGCCGTCGAGGCTTCCGCTCTGGCTCCCTCCGGCGGCACTTCTTCCTCCGCCCCCGCTGCTGCTGCTACTTCTTCTCTGTTCTTCGTCGCCGCCCCCGCCGGCGCCGTCCCCGAGGACGAAGGGGCGATCGAGGGCAAGGAGCTCGCTGGTGCCTCTCGCTCGCTCGCCGGAGGGCTGTTCGTCGCGAGCGGCGGTAACAGCGGCTCTCGAGGGAACAACGACGACAGCAGCGACGACGACGAGGGAGAAGGAGCGTCGAGCGACGACGACGAAGAGAGCAAGAGCGACGCCGACGCCGACGCCGCCGAAGACGAGCTCGCCTTCGAGGCCCGCGCCGCAGCGGGCGCCGCGGCCCGCGCCAAGGCGGCCAACGCGCAGACCCCGCTGCTCTACGCCGCAGAGGGGCAGTTCAACCCGCACGCGGCGCGCGCGGCCAAGAGGAAGGCCAAGCGGGTCTCCGCCTCGGGCAAGGGCAGCGCCGGCGTCGCCGCCGCGGCGGCCAACGCGCTCGCCGCCTCGCTGCAAGTTGACAACAAAGACGAGCCTTATGATTTTAACGAGGCGTTCGCCGGTGAGGACGACGACGATGACGACGACGACGAGGAAGGGCACAGCTCGGGCGCGGACGAGGAGATGGGGTGAAAAAAAGAGTCATTGGAATTTTTCGGTTTTGGAGAGAGAGAAAAGAGAGAGAGAAAGAGAAAGAGAAACAAAAATCGGACGCCTTTTCTAGTTTTTTTAATTGCCCCCTTTTGTCAACTAGAGAATGAAAACATCCCAACGAGAAAGCAACTGAATTGAAAGACAGAAAAGCTACAGAGAGCTACACACGAAAGAAGAAACGAGGACGACAAAGAAGCAGATGAAACCTTTTTTTCCTCGAGCGCAAAAAGGTCGAGATTAAAAAAAAACTTTCTCTTCTTCTTCTCTCTTTTTCTCTCTTCTCCTCTTTCACTCGCTCAGCGCTGTCTCGAGCACCTCGACCAGCTCCCCGCTCTGGTACGCCTCAATCATGATGTCGCACCCCCCGAAGAACGAGCCAGCAATGTAGACCTGCGGGAAGGTGGGCCAGGCCTGAAGAAGAAGGAGAAAGAAGAAAGAAGAATTTTTTTCAGATATATTTTTTTTCGTCGAAAAGTGTCGAGAGTGAGTTTCTTTTGCGGTTTTCATTTTTCAAAGTTTCCCGCCCAGAGCAGCCCGAGTCTCTCAAAAATAATAAAAGCACTCACCGAGTACTCCTTCAGGCTCGAGCGCAGCCTGTCGTCTGCGAGCACGTCGACGGTCTCGAAGGGGACACCGGCCGAGCTCAGGATCTGCACCACGGTGTTGGAGAAGCCGCACTGCGGGAAGTCCTTGGTGCCCTTGATGAAGGCGATGACGCGGTGCTTGGCGACGAAGTCGTCGAGGGCGGACTTGAGCTCCGGTGTGAGGCCGACGGGGCCGGAGCCTGCGGGGAGAGAGAGGAGAGAGGAGGAGGAAGAGAAAGAGAAGAGGGTCGAGGGTCGAGGAGGAGTGTTTGAGTTTTCAATCATGATCTGAGAAAGAGCCATTCGTGTTTCCAAACTCCCTCTCCATTGCTCTGCACACATATCTCTCTCCGCACCTGGGTTGAACGTCGCGACCGTGACGCTGCCGCGGAAAGAAGGGCGGGATCTCCTGGCGTTGGGAGAGAGGAGAGCGCTGCGTCGGGCGATGGAGGCATGCGACAGAGACGATGACGAAGCCCTCGACGAAGAGCTCGCCGCCGCAGCAGCAGCAACGGTCCTTCGAGGGGCGATTGCCCCGCTGCTGCACGAGGACAAAGAGGCGAGGGTGGAGCGCATGATGCTGATGCTGATGCTGGTGCTGATGCTGATGTGTGCGCTTGGAGGAGGCTGCTTCGGAGTGTCTAAGAACTTTGAAGATAAAAAAGAAAAAAGAAAAAGTGGAGCATTCAATGCTCGACATACAACCTTCCCTCGTCGATCGAACGCCCCTCGCTCTCGCTCTCGCTGTCGATTTACCATGCTCGCGCGTGCACCCTCCCGGGCTTCTATGTCATCGGTTGCCATTCAGAAGCACCAGGCATGCCCGAATGATGCTCCTCTCGTAGCGAGGAGAGGTATCAACACCCGGAAGCTCGCCAAAATCGCGGCGAAAGGACAGACATCGAATCGACGAGCGACCGGCGCTGTGGCCGCTTTTTCTGCTTCGTCGACCTCTTCCTCTTCTTCTCCGTCGTCGACCTCCTCTTCCTCCACCTCGACCACCGCCACCTTCGACCTCGCCTGCCCAATCTGCTACACCACGCGCTTCTCCGTCTCGCACGCCGGCGGGCGCAACTCCCTGCTGTCGGCCCCTCGCCCGACCTGCCCGAGCTGCGGCAGGACCTTCGACGCAGACGCTGACTTTTTGGACCTCACCCCCTCGTCCGGCGTCGCCAGTGTCGTCGAAGAAGGAGGAGCCGCGGCGGCCTCCTCCTCCGTCGGAGAAACCTCTTCTTCTTTTTCCTCTTCTTCTTCCTCTTCTCTGCCCAGCAACGTGGAAAGGTACTGGGGGGGGACCCAGATCTTCCGCTCCCCGCTCGTGGCAGCGGCCTACGACAACGGCTGGCGCGCGGGCTTCGCGTGGGCGGGCTTCCCCGGTGCTGACGACGAGTTTGACGCCGCGATGGCCCGCATCGCGCCCGTCGCCCGAGGGAAAATCATTCTCGACTTGTCTTGCGGCTCCGGTCTTTTTGCACGCCGCTTCGTCAAATCGGGGCTCTTCTCTGGCGTCATCGCTGCGGACTACAGCGAGGCCATGCTGAGGACAGCCGCGGCCGGGCTGCGAGCCGACGGCGCCGACCCTGCCAAGTACCTGCCCCTGCGCCTCGACGCCGCCCGCCTCCCCTTTGCGAACAACTCCCTCGCCGCCGTCCACGCCGGCGCCGCCATCCACTGCTGGCCAGCCCCCGCGCTCGCCGTGGCCGAGGTGGCGCGCGTGCTGGAGCCCGGGGGCGTGTTCGTGGCGTCAACTTTCCTGGACGCGGCCTCGCCGCTCGAAGGCGTCATCGGCGAGAGCGCGGCGGGGGCCTTCAGGACCTTGCTCGCTCGCCCTCTGGAAGCGGCGGCGTCGAGGTCAGCCTACCGCTGGTGGACCGAGGGCGAGCTGCGGGGGATGTGCTCCGCTGCCGGGCTGGTGGACTTTAGGCGCTGGAGGAGCAACAGGTTCATTCTGTTTTCGGCGAAGAAGAGGATGAGCGGATAGATTTTTTTATTTGATTTTTTTAAAATTTTCCATTCAATTCCTTTTTTTCTCTCTCTCGTTCGTTGTTTTTTTGTATCTTATTTACGTAAGTTGCTTCTGCTCGTTCTCTTTTTCTCTCTCTCCGCATCATCAGAAGGAAAAGGAGCAGCGGAATCGGAAAGAAAAAATAAGTTTTCAGAGTTGTTTTTTTCAACGAGTTTTTTCTCAAACAACAAAAAAGTACAAATCATCTTGTCTCCCTCTCCTCCCGCCCTTCTTCTTTTCTTCACGCCGAAACCCCGTCCATCCTCTCCAGCTCCCTCCACATCACCACCCTCTGGATCTCGTTCGTCCCTTCGACGATCTGGTGGACGCGCAAGTCTCGGACGAGGCGCTCGATCTCGTAATCCTTCAGGAAGCCGTACCCGCCCAAACGCTGCAGCGCCGTGTCCGCCGCCCTGCTGGAGACGTCGGACGCGAACCTCTTGGCCGCGGCGGCACGGAAGGTCGCGACAGGGTGCCCCTCGTCGACGGCCCTCGCGGCCTCGCGCACCAGCGAGCGCGCGGCGCAGAGGTCGGTCACGGCGTCGCTGAGGGAGAACTGCGTCGCTTGGAATTCCGTCAGGGGCGTGCCGCCGAAGGCCGTGCGCTGCCTGCAGTAGTCCCGGGCGAGGTCGACGGCGCGGGAGGCTCCTGCAGGAATTGGTTTTTTTGGAGTGGTTGGGCGGAGGTCAAAAGAGAGGAAGTGAGTTTTCTTTTTCTTCGACCTCGAGCGCCGCCGAAAAACGACTTTGGGGGGAAAAAAAAAAACTTTAAAAAATATCATCTTACCTCCGATCGAGATCGCCCCGATGTTGACCCGCCCTCCGTCCAGAGCCTGCATCGCCACTTTGAAGCCCCCGCCGCTCATTTTGCCGCCCTCCTCCACGCCCAGCAGCGCGTCCCTCGCGCGGACGCGAACCCTGTCGAAGCTCACCGTCGTCGTAGGCTGCGCGTTCCACCCCATCTTCGCCTCCGGCGCCCCGAACGACAGGCCCTTGGTGCCCTTTTCGACCAGGAACGCGGTGATCGAAGAGGTCTTCGAGTTTGCAGAGGGAGAAGGAGAGGAGGAGGAGCTGCCTTCTTCTTCGACGACCTTGGCCAGCACCAGGTAAACGTCGGCGACCCCGCCGCAGCTGATGAAGGCCTTCTCCCCCGAGAGCTCAAACCACTCCGGGCCGCCGCCCCCCGGGTCTCTCACGAGCTTCGCCGTGGTCCTCATCGCCGCCGCGTCGGAGCCGGAGGAGTGCTCCGTCAGCGCGTAGGCCGAGAGCTTCTCCGCGGAAGCGAGGAGAGGGAGCCATTTCGCCTTTTGTTCGGCGGAGCCGTGCCTCGCTATCACCCCGGAGACCATCGCGTGGATCGTCAGGTAAGCTGTCACAGGAATATCGCCGTAGCTCAGCCCTTCGAAGACCAGCGCGGCGTCGTGGCGGGAGAGCGCGGAGCCGCCGAACTCGGCCGGGGGCGTCAGCGAGCAGAAGCCCATCTCCGCGGCGCGCCTGATCGTCGCGAGGTCGAAGACTTTTTCGGCGTCCCATCTGGAAGAGAAGGGGGCCATCTCGCGGCAGCTCCAGTCCGTCGCTGCGTCGAAGAGCGCGGTCTGGTCGTCGTCGAGGCCCGAGATGGCGAGGGCGCGGGTGGAGACGAGCATGGTCGCTGGTTGAGGCGGCGAGGAAGAAGAGGAGGTTGACGAAGACGAAGACGAAGACGAAGACGAAGACGAAGACGAAAAAGCCCTAGTCAGCGGCGGGAGCGGCATCGTTCTCGCCGATGGAGACGCATCGTTCCGCTGCTGCTTCTCGCTCGGCGGAGACCCACCCGCGATTCCGCGGTGTGAGCTCGAGAGCAGACGCGAGACTCCCAAGCCTGTCGCCGTCGTCGACGGCGAAGAGAAGGAGGAGGAGGAGAAGAGGCGGCGAGAGCCCCTCCGGGCGAGCGTGGAGAGGAGGAAGAGCGAAGCAGGCGTCATCGAGAAATGGAAAAAAAGAGAGAAAAAACTTTTGTTTCTTCAGAACTCTCTCGACCGCTCGAGAAGCGGCATCGCTCAGCGATCGAAAATTGTGCCCTTCGCGCACTTCCCATCATCATGGGCTTCGCTCTGCAGGCTTCGCGCTGCCTCAGGATTCCTCGAGATGGTTCTGCTCTACCGGCGAGAGTTGAGGTCCCGAGAAGCCTGATCAAGCGAGCAGCGCGGCGGCGAAGCGATGGTCGATTCGGTCGGCGTCAAAGCGCCGCCGCTGCGACGACCTCGACCGCTAGCAACGGCGGAGGCGGAGACACGCTCGACCTCGACCTCCCGCCGCGCCTCTCCCTCTCCATCAGCGAGCCCTGCTTCTCCGTCTCTCTCACCTACGACGCGGGCGGTGGCCCCTTGGACGGCTCCTCTCGCGTCGTCGCCAGGGTCGGGGTGGCGGCGTGGCAGTGGACGCAGGACGTGGAGCTGGTTCGGAGCGGAGGAGGAAGTGGATTAGGTGGAAAAGATGGAAAAGAAGGAGGAGACGCGGCGGCGGAAAAACCCGACTCCGAAAAGCCGCCGACGACGCAAAAACAACAACTCTGGGCTGGCTTCGTCTCGGTCCCCGCGTCTCGCCTGCCGGCCCCGGGCCACCTCGACCTCCAGGCCGCCTTCTTCGCCCCGCGAGGCGCCTTCGGGCCGGAGAGCGAGGAGCGGTGGGACAACGCCGGCGGGTTGAATTGGGGTGAGGGAGGAGGAGAAAGGTTTTCTTATTTTTTCGTTTTTCTTTTTGTTTTTCTTTTTTCCCCTTCGACGCTCAAACTCACCTTCCCCGATTCTTTCTCTCCCCCCCTTCAAACAACACACACAAACACACACCAGGCGTCGCCGCCGACGTCGCCCCCGTCAGCGCCAACTCCCACCCGCCGCTCCCGGGCCTCGCGCGCGCGCCGGCCCCTGCCGAGTCGGCGAGGGCTGCGGCGAGCCTGCTGCTCAGGCTCGATGCCCTGGCCGCAGCGAGGAATAGGGGCTCGTCGTCGCTGTTTCCCGTGGGCTCCGCGCCGCTGCTGCGAGCTCTCGCCAGCGCCGGGGACGGGCCCCTGCTCTCGGCCTACGAGCGGTGCCGGTCGTGGACGGACGACGCGGCGGTAGCGGCGGAGCTCGCGAGGGCAGGTGAGAGAGAGAGAAAGAAATAAAGAGAGAGAAAGAGAGAAATAGAGAAAGAAAGAGAGAGAGAGAAAGAAAGAGAAGAGTGGAATGTTCGGGATCATTTCCCGCTTTTCTTCTACCAAACTCACCCCCCTCTCTCTCCCCTCCTCTTTCTCGATATCCCAAAAACCCCAAGCCGGCCTCCGCGTATCGAACAACTCCCCGAGGAACAGCAGCGGCGGGAGCAGCAACAGGCCTCTCCACATCGTCCACGTCGCCTCCGAGGCCGCGCCGTTCGCGAAAGTCGGGGGCCTCGCCGACGTCGTCTCCGCCCTGGCGCGCGCGCACCAGGCCGGGGGCACGCACGTTGAATTGGTCCTGCCCAAGTACGACTGCGGGGACTACGGTTCCCTGTCGGAGCTGCGCGAGCTCGGGAGGATCTCGGTCCCTTGGGGAGGCGGTGGAAGCGGAGATGGAAGCGGAAATAAAAAAACGAGGGGAGTCCCGACCGCTGTCTGGGGAGCCCTCTGCTCGGGGCTCCCAACCTACCTCCTGGAACCCCTGGAGCCCCTCTCCACCTCCTCGTCTTCTTCCACTTTACCGCCACCGTTCTGGCGCGGGAACGCCTACGGTTCCCCGGACGACGCCGAACGCTTCCTGTTCTTCGCGATCGCGGCCCTGGAGTTCCTGCTCTGGGCTGGGAGGTCCCCGGACGTGATTCACTGCCACGACTGGCAGTCGGCGTCGGTGCCGCTGCTGCTGGAGGCCGGCGGGTACAGGAGGAAGCGCGGGGCGACCTTCGGTGGAGGGCTAGGGTTCTTCGGAGGGAGCGAGGGCGGAGGAGGCGGGAGAGGTGAAGGAGAGAGTTTGTCGTCGTCGCCGTTGGGGAACGGCCCCCTCGCGACGACCGGCACGGTCCTGACGATCCACAATTTGGCCTTCCCCGGTCGCGTGAACCCGTCGGTGCTGTCTCCCATCGTTTCAGGTAAGAAGAAGAGAAAGAGAAAAGAGGAAAGAGAAAGAGAGAGAGAAAGAGGGAGAGAGAGAAAGAGAGAGAAACAAACTCACCTCCGCGACCTCTTTTCACCAAAAAAAAAAAAAAACTTATTTCTTCTCCTACTCCAGGAGCCCTGCCCTGGGACCCCTCCAGCCCCGAGGCCCCGCGCTGGGTCTCCGACGCCGTCCTCGACCGAGAGGGACCCCGCGGCCTCCACGGCGGGCCCGACGCGCTGCTTCTGAGGGCAGGGGTCTCGCTGGCCGACGCGACGACGACGGTGTCTCCGACCTATTCCCAAGAAGTCCTCTCCGACAGCCACGATGCTTCCGGCGGTGCTGGTCCGGGGATGAAATCCGCCCTGCGTGACGCTGCCTCGAAAGCGAGGTTCTCCGGTGTCCTGAACGGGATCGACGTCGAGAGCTACGACCCGGGAAGCGACGCGGCGCTCTTTGCCCGCTTCTCCGTCGAGATTTCTTCTTCTTCTTCTTCGGGTTCTTCGTTGCCGTCGTCAAACTCTCACCCTTCCTTTGTGCACGCCCCGGCCGTCGGCAAGGCCCTCTGCAAGCGCGCCCTGTTCGAGGAGCTCGGCCTCGCGCCTCCTCCGGACACGCTCGACGGCAGGCCCGCGCCCCTCGTCGCCGTCGTCTCCCGCCTGACCGAGCAGAAGGGGCTGGACCTGATCGAGGCGGGCATCGACGCCGCGGCGGCCGCTGGCGCCGCCGTCGTCGTCGTCGGAACCGCCTCGACGCCCGAGAACGCGCGTCGCTTTGCAGAAAAGGCCGCGCGGTCCCCACCCAATGTCAAGTTTGCCTTCCGTTTCGACGAAGGGCTTGCTCGAAGGACCTACGCAGCGGCGGACCTGCTGCTTCACCCGAGCCTCTGGGAGCCCTGCGGGCTCGCGCAGCTCGTCGCGCTGCGCTACGGCTGCGTGCCCCTTGTCCGAAGAACTGGAGGCTTGGCTTGCACCTGCCGCGACTTGGATGATTGGCATGCCCCCTTACACTCGAGGAACGCCTTTGTCTTTGACGGGACGAGGCCCGAGGACGCCAAGGTTGCCGTGGAGAGGGCCGTGAGGGCTTATATCGCTGTCGTGGAGGAGGAGGGAAAGGAGGAGAAAAAAGGTGAAAACGAGAGCGAGAACGAGAGCGAGACCGCGGCTCTTGCCAGAGCCTTCGAGGAACACTGGTGGTCGCGGGAGCTGGTGCCGCGGTGCATGCGGCAGGAGTGGAGCTGGGCCCGGTCGGCGAGGGAGTACGGGGAGCTCTACCGGCGGGTGGCCGGGGTGCGGGTGTAACAAAAAAATGGAGAAGTCGAGGTCGAAAGGAGGTCGAAGGCGCTGAAGGCGCAGCTTCGTCGAAGGTCGATTTTTACACTTTCTTTTCTCTCCTTTGCCAAGAGGCTCTCCTCTCTCTTTCAATCGAGGCCAACCTACCTCTCCCCTCCCCTTTCCCCCCCTTTTCACCTCTCGTCTTCCCCAAGTAGACGCAGCCATGTCGTCCCTCAAGCCCATCGGGTGAGTTTCGAGGAGTTCGAGGATGTCTAAGAGGAGAAAGAGGCTTGAGAAAAACGAGAGAGCAGCATCGAGCTTCCGGCCGCCGCTGCCGCCGCCGCTTTCGAATGCCTCATTTCCTCCTTCGCAACCCCCTTTTTTTCTCCCCCTTTCCCACGCCGAGACCCTCTTTTCTCTCGCGTCGACATGAGCATTTGGTCGTGTGCTTGCGCTCTCGAAAGAACAGAGCTTAAAGAAACGAGGAAGGCGACTGGAACGCGGCGCGACAGAGAGAGAGCTCACCCGAAAAAACATCCTACTCATCATCACCCTCGAAAAAAAAAACGTTCGCAGCGAGCTCGCCGCCAACAACACCTACGAGTCCGACAATGAGGCCGTGATCGACCCGAAGCTGGCGATGTACCGCCTGCACGAGGGCGTGTCGCACGCGTCGCGCGCGGCGGACGTCGGGGAGCTGCACAGGCTCCAAAAGTCGTCGACCAAGCCGAGGCACGACGGTGAGTTTTTTTATTTTTTGATGGGGGCGATTGGAAAGTGCGACGGCCCCCTCAATGTGCGCGTTGCTTTCCAAGCACGATGCCGAGCTTCTCTGCCTTATCTAACCCCTTCGACACGAGCGAGATGGACGACGATGCGAGGCTAAGCAAAGAGAAAGGCGGTTTGAAGCTTTACAGCGTCGAGGAGAAGGACTGGCGAATGCGATTTCGAAATGCCAAAAAGAACGAGCGAGCGAGAGAACGAGCGACGTCGCAAGAGAAAGAAAGAACAAAAAAAGGAAGCTAACGAACCTTCTTGTTCCTCTTCTTCAACCCCGACCTCCATCTTTTCAACTACGTCATCAACAACAACAGTCGACACCCACCAGCGCCACCTCGACTCCATCTCCGAGACGCTCAAGTCCAAGGCCCGCAAGTGAGTTTCTTTTTGTTTCGGAGCTGGAAGAGAGAGAGAGAGAGAGAGAGAAGAAGAAGAAGAAGAAGAAGAAGAAGAAGAAGAAGAAGAAGAGAAGACGCAAGCACTAACAAAGAAAAAAACCTGACTCTCATCATCAAACCTTTTTTCTTTTCACAGCGCCGGCCCCCGCGTCGTCAAGGGAGACGGCACCTCCGCCTTCGACCACGCTCCAGGCCCCTCGGGCGCCTTTCCGATGTCCCCGACCCGCGTCGGCTTCCTCCGCGCGATGAGCGACGCCGGGCTCAAGCCGACAGTTGTGTACCATAACCTGACCCCGGCCGAGCTCTATGAGAAGGCGCTCAAGCACGAGCCCGGGACTCACGTCATGGCCTCTGGAGCCCTGGCCGCGCTCTCGGGGGCCAAGACGGGACGCTCCCCGAAGGACAAGCGCGTGGTGCGCGAGCCCTCTTCCGAGAACGACGTGTGGTGGGCGACCGAAGGTGGGAAAAACGGCTCGCCCAACTTCGAGATGGACGAGCACACTTTCCTGTTGAACAGGGAGCGCGCGGTCGACTACCTGAACATGCTGGACAGGATCTACGTGTTCGACGGGTATGCCGGGTGGGACGAAGGTGAGAAAAAGGAGGAGAGGAGAGGTTGGAAAAGAGAAGAAAGGAGAAGAGAAGAGAAGAGAAAAAGAGGAGGGGGAAAAAAAGAAGAAAAAACTAACTTTTCTCTTCTTCTTTTTTCCACCTCCACAACTTCCCACCATCACCACCTCCAATCAACAACATCAGGCTGCCGCATCAAGGTCCGCGTCGTCTGCGCCCGCGCCTACCACGCCCTCTTCATGCACAACATGCTGATCCGCCCCACCGAGCCCGAGCTCGCCACCTGCGGCGCGCCCGACTTCACCATCTTCAACGCCGGGGCCTTCCCCGTCAACCGCTACACCTCCTTCATGTCGTCGTCGACCTCGATCGACGTCAACCTGAAGGCCGGCGAGATGGTCATCCTGGGCACGCAGTACGCGGGCGAGATGAAGAAGGGCATCTTCAGCGTCATGCACTACCTGATGCCGAAGCGCGGCGTGCTGTCTCTGCACTCGGGATGCAACGTCGGCGCCTCGGGCGACGTGACGTTGTTCTTCGGGCTGTCCGGCACGGGCAAGACGACGCTGTCGACTGATCCTGCGAGGCCGCTGATCGGGGACGACGAGCACTGCTGGTCCGACGACGGGGTGTTCAACATCGAAGGTGAGAAGGGAGGAGAGGAGAGGAGGAAGAGAATGAGTTGGAGAGAGAGTGAGAGAGAAACAGAGAAGAAAAAAACTGAACTCTCTTTTCCCCCCTTCGCATCCTCTCTCCCTCCCCCTAAAACCCAAACCTCCCCCTTCAGGCGGCTGCTATGCCAAGTGCATCGGCCTCAAGTCGGCGCAGGAGCCCGAGATCTGGAGGGCTATCCGCTTTGGCGCCGTGCTCGAGAACGTCGTCTTCGACGAGAACTCGCGCCACGTCGACTTCGACTCCAACGCCGTCACCGAGAACACGCGCGCCTCTTACCCGATCGAGCACATCGACAACGCGAGGATCCCGTGCGTGGGGCCGCACCCGAGGAACCTGGTGCTGCTGTGCTGCGACGCGTTCGGGGTGCTGCCGCCGGTGAGTGGGGGAAGGAGGAGGGAGGGAGGAGAGGGAAGAGAAGAATTTTTCCCTTTCCCCACTTTCACCTCACTGTTCTGTTTCTTCGTCGCCGTCATCGAAAAACCTTCAAAAAAACTCCAAAACAGGTCTCCAAGCTCACCAAGGAGCAGGCGATGTACCACTTCATCTCGGGCTACACCGCCAAGGTGGCCGGGACCGAGGACGGCGTGACCGAGCCCGAGGCGACGTTCTCGGCGTGCTTCGGAGGTGAGAAGAGTTTTGACGTTTTTCTTTTTTTTACGTTTTTTCAGTTTTTTTTTTTCGTTCGCGAAGAAGAAGAAGAAGAAGAAGAAGAAGAAGAAGAAGAAGGACAGAAAACAAATAATAACTCTTCTTTCTCCCCATCAACCTACTTTTTCAGGCGTCTTCCTCATGTGGCACCCGATGAAGTACGCCTCCATGCTCGCCGAGAAGATGGAGAGGCACGGCACGCGGGCCTGGCTCGTCAACACTGGCTGGGCCGGAGGGCGCTACGGCGTCGGTTCCCGGATCAAGCTGCGGTACACCCGCGCTATTTTAGATGCGATCCACTCTGGCGCCCTCGAAAACGCGGAGACGGATGTCACGCCCGTGTTCGGGCTGCACGTGCCCAAGGCCTGCCCCGGGGTCCCGGACTCGCTGCTCGACCCGAAGAGCTCGTGGGACGACAAGAAGGACTTTGATTCGACTTTGAAACACTTGGGCTCGATCTACTCTGCCAACTTCGAGAGGTACGCGGACGGCGGCGGCTTCGTGGCCAAGGAGCTGGCCGACGCGATCCTGGCTGCCGGGCCCGATTCGGGAGAGGTGTCCAACGGGAACGGCAAGGCGGTGAATGGGCACTAGGAGAAGAGAAAAGAAGAGAAGAGAAGAGAAGAGAAGAGAAGAGAGAAAAGAGAAGAGAGTTTTTGCGTTTTCCAAAACGACACCAATACCGATTTTATTTAGACTCTTAGGAATACCCCATCACCGCCACATTTTACAAGTTGCAGCGTTCTTTTCCTTAGGATCTCCCCCACTCGCTGTTTGAAGAGCAAGAGAGAGAGAGAGAGAAACGCTTTTTTCTTCGAGCAGAGTTTCGGGTTTTTTTTTTACTTCATGTCTTTTCTTTCAAACAACAACAAGAACAACAAACATTCTTTAGAACCTTAGGAGGACAAAACTTCCGCCTTTTCCGTTTACGTGTTTCGATTCCTTTGTCAACCAAAAAAAGCAAGCCCCCCCCCCCTCGTGTGTATGAAAAAAAATAGAGTGGCGAGAGAGAGAGGAGGTCGGGGTCGAGGAGGAGCAAAGGTCGACGAGCTGACGAGGCTCTTTTTTTTTTCCGTCACAACTCGAGCATCACATCCTCCCTTCTCTCTCTCCTTCCGCCTTCCCGCCTTCTCTTCTCTCCCGCTCTCCCGTCTCTCTCGAGTAGCCCCCTTTCCTCGACATGCAGATCGCTCTCTCCTCCCGCGCGGCCCTGGTCCGCCCCGCTGCCGCTCGCTCGGCCGCCGCCCCTGCTGCCGCGAGACCGCTGCTTCCGGCGCGCCCGGCGCTTCGGTGCGTTTTTTTTTCGTTTCCGTTTGTTCGGTCAATTCTGTTTTTTATCTTTCTTTTCTTTTTCCCCCGACACCCCCGATTGCGACCCCGCTGCAGCGCTTCGAATCGCGTTTGCCCGATGTCGACAGCGTAGAACTCGATGTCACAAAGGGGGTGGAAGGAGGATTCGTCGCGCTTGAAGTCGTGAGCGCGCGGGGGGCGATGCCATCTCGATCGAGACGAGAGCTGTTGAGAAAAGGAAGGGGGGAGGATTGGCTCAAGCAAAGATTCTGTTTGTTTGCTTTTTTTTTCCCGCGCCCCTCCGCTTTGAGGGGTTGTCGAGCCATTTTCTCTATCTAGACCCCTCTGGCGATGTCGCATCGTGCCCAATGCGTGGATGAACGATCCAAATGCGGAGCGGAACGGGTCGAATATCACCTTTGCGCGCGACGGATGTTTTCTTTTTTTCTTTCGGTTTTTTTCTTTTCCCGGCATGCGCCGCGAAGAGCTTTGCCGTTGCTGTCGCTTGGTTCTTCTCTCTTTCTCACCTCTTTTATTACTACTATCTTCTCTCTCCCTCCCTCTTCAAAAACCAAAACCAACCCACCACAGCCGCGCCCCGGCCCCCAGGCAGCACCTGACGCCCGCGGCCGCCCTGCCCGCCCTCGACGATCACGACAAGAACGGCATCCTCGTCGCGTCCTTCGCCGCCTGCACCTACAAGGCCGTCGAGGTCGGCGTCGGCAACGTGCTGACCTGGTTCTCGTACCTGCTCGTCGCGGGGGCCGTCGCCAAGCTCGCGCTGGGCGTGTCCGGTGCTACGGGCGACGTCGGCTCGATCGTCGCGCCCGCCGCCCTCGCGGTGCAGCACCTGGCCCTCTACGATGTCGGCACCTCGGTCGTTTGCCTTTTCGGAGTGCTCGTCGCCAAGGGGCTCGCCCTCGGTGGCCCGGCAACTCTCGGCCTCGTCGCGACGCTGGGCGCAGCTGCCTACAAGGGCTACGCGTCGCAGTGGCTGACCGCCGCCATCGCCGCGACCTCGGCCAAGGCGCTCTACTCGTCGGGCCTCAAGCTCGACAAGCAGTGCGTCACTCGCGTCGGCATCCTGGCGGCGACCGCCTTTGTGGTGGCCAAGGACCTCTACGGCCCGTGGGTGACGGTCGCGGCGCTGCACGCGACGGCCGTGGCCGGCCTCAACCTCGTGACGACGGTCGTGGACCGCCTGACGTAGAGTGGAGGAAAATGAAAGAGAAAAAAACGAGAAGAAAACTTCGAGAGAGAAAAAAAATGAGTGAACGAGAGATATAAAAAAAAAGAGGAAACGACGGAGGCGTTGTTTAAAACCCGCCTGCGGAAGAGAGGCTTTTTTCGAAAGGCCGCTTCCCCTCTCCCCTACCCCGCTTTCAAAGAGAATTCATCCACATAACGAGCGCAGGAGTGCCTTCTTTGCTTTCGTGTGTGTATGTGTTTTGAGGGAAAATAGGGGGAGCCGATTTTGAGAGAAATGAGACGATTTTTTATTTTTGGGTTGTTTCGCGTTTTTCTTTCCTTGTCAAAAAAAAAGAGTTTCACTTTAAAAAAAGAACAACACCAAAACAAAATTATCTCTCTCTCTCTCTATATATATATATATCTACTTCTCTCCTCCCTTGAGGGCCTCGCCCGCGGCGTCGCCGACGAGCTTGACCGCGCCCAAGGTCGCCGCGGCGCCCAAAGCTAGGAGCCACGCTGGCGTTCCGGCCGAGGAAGAAGCGTCGCCGCCACCTGCTGCCGCGGTCGCTGCTGCTGCTCCGGCGGCGACGTATCTAGTTGTTTTAAATTGAGTGATTGATTGATTGATGAGAGAAAAGTAAGAGAGAAATACGTGAGAGAGAAAGAAAGAGAAGCGAGAGCGCGGGGTGAGACAGCTCGGAAAAGAACTTTGAAGGAAAAACTAAAAAAAAAGACTCACGCGGCTGTCCCCGGGAGCGCCCCTGCCCACGTCCCCAGCACGAAAGCCCCGTTCTCACGTCAGTCAGCGCCCCCAGCGCGTAGTTCGACAGCGAGAACGGGATCAGAGGCGACAGGCGCAGCAGGAAGACCAGCTTCGTGCCAGACGCCGAGGCCGCCGACAGCGCCGACCGCGCCTGGTCCCACGCCGGCTTCCCCGCCAGCACCTTTTCCAGGGCCGGGGCCGCGGCGCCTCGAGCCAGCAGGAAGGCCAGCGTCGCGCCCGTCGTGGCACCCGCCGATACCACGGCCGTGCCTACCACGGGCCCAAAGAGGGCGCCGGCGAGCAGAGTGAGCGGCGCGGCCGGCACCAGGAGCGCGACCGCCAGAGCGTACGCCCCGGCAAACAGCACGGGCCCGGCCGGGCCGGCGGAAGCCACGGCTGCTTCCAGGGAGGCCGCGATGCCATTCGTACTGCTGCTCTGTTCGGCTGCTGCTGCGGCGAGGCAAGGGAGCGGGAGGGAAGCGGTGGCGAGCGTTGCTGCGGAGAGGAGGAGGTGGAGGTGGAGGCTTGGCGACGAAGAGGAGGAAGAAGAAGAACAAGAGGTCGAACAAAAACTCGATGACGAACCCGCATCGGCCGTCGATTCCGATATCAGGGGCACCGCATTGCGTGTTTTCGCGGGCAGGGGCGGTGTGATCGGACTGTGACTGTGCGCTGAGACTAGAGATCGGGTCGGCCGTGGCCGCGAGGGGAGCTTAGAGCGCATGGATTTTGTATTGTAAACGAAACAGAGAGGTAGAGATCGAGGAGCGAGCGAGGAGCACAAGTGGGGAAAAAAAAACTCGTTTCCAAACCGTTCTTTCACTTTTGTTTTTTCTTTTTCTTTTTCTCTTCCGCGAGAGAGAAGAGCAGCGGCTTTCTCTTCGTTTTTCGTCGGCAGCTTCTCTCTCGCTCTCTTTCTGACGTCGAGAAGCATGCCGCGCCGCCTGGCAGCAGGCGGTGGAGGCGGAGGCGCTGGAGGCGCCGCAGCAGCAACAGCGAGGCACGAGTGAGTTTTGAGAGGCGAGATCGATGGTCTCTGATCGTCGAGACTCGTTTCTTCACGCTGCTTTCCATTTCCATGCTCGTTCTCCCCCCTTCGCCGCCTCTCTGCACCTTTATTTAATGTCGATGTCCCCGCACGATCTTTCTCTCTGTCCTCGAGCAAAGAGAAGGAGAAAACAAGCATCGAAGAGGGCAAAGTTCCACCTCCAATGTTTCAATGTTTTTTTCATTTTTCTTCTCTCTCAACCTTCTCGACCTCGACCTCACAAAAACAAAAACAAAAAACTCACTCTCTTGCCAGCTCCCTCCCCTCCCCCTCCAATGACGACGACGACAACGTCTTCCGCATCCTCATCTCCTCGGACAACCACCTGGGCGCCTGGGAGAAGGACGAGATCCGGAAGCGCGACTCGTTCGACGCCTTCGACGAGGTCTTCCGCCTCGCCTCGGAGCGGAAGGCCGACGTCGTGCTTCTCGGGGGCGACCTGTTCCACGACAATCGCCCTTCGAGGGCGACGGTGGTGAAGGCGATGGCGACGCTGTCGAGGCACTGCCTGGTGAGGCCGCACCGCCGAAGGGGGAGGGGGACCGCGGCTGCGGCGGCGGGTCTCTCCGGTTACGAGTTTGACGAGGGCGGCGACGACGAAGACGAAGTAGAAGACGGAGACGGAGACGGAGACGGAGACGGAAACGGAGCAAGCGGGAGGAATGACGAAGGGCCAAAGGTCCGAATCGTTAACAGGGTCGATGGCCTGCTCGCCGGGTAAGGAGCTTTTTGGAAGGCGGAGAGGGGGGGGTCGGAGTTTGAAAAAATGGAGTTGAGCGCTTTCATTTTTTCATCTTCAAAAAAAAACTCACCTTTTTTCAACAAAAAAAACTCAAAAAAAAAAACTTTCTCTCTCCAAAGCCCCCCCAACTTCGGCCCCGAGGCCACCGACATCCACGTCCGCCTCCCGGTCTTCACCGTCCACGGCAACCACGACGACCCGGGAGGGGCGGACCACCTCTCGGCCGTCGACATGCTTTCGACGGCGCGCTTGGTGAACTACTTTGGCAAGCAGCCGCTCGTCGGCTCCGGCGCCGGCGCTCTGTCGCTGGCGCCGATCGTCCTGGCGAAGGGGGACGTCCGCGTCGCTCTCTACGGCCTGGGAGCTATCAGGGACGAGCGCGTCGCGAGGGTCTTTGGCGGGCTGGCAGGGGCGGAGACGACGACCGTTCCGGCTGCAGCGGGGACGAATTATGACGAAGAGGAGGGAGCGGCCGGCGACGGCCAAGGGCGCGAAGACGACGACGGCGACGGCGACGACGAAGAAAGAACCACCAAAAATACCAACTCCCGCGCCCACAAGCGCGCCAGGAGGGACAACAACGCCGCGGCCTACTTCCAGGGCTCCTCGGGCATCGCCTGGGTCCCGGCCCCCGGAGGCTCGGACGCCTGCTTCAACCTCTTCGTGCTGCACCAGAACCGCGTTTACAGGGGACACAACGCCAAGAACGCAGTGCCCGAATCCCATTTGCCGGATTTCCTGGACTTTGTTGTGTGGGGCCACGAGCACGAGTGCCGCCCGGCTGCTGACAGGGGGGCTGGTGAGTTGATTTGAAGGTTTTGTTTTGAGAAAGCGGGAGAGAGAGAGAAGAGAAGAAGAAATCGAAAAAAAAAACTCACTTTTCTCTTTTTTCCCCCTTTCTACTCCCTTTTCTCCTCTTCCCCCAGGCGGCGCCAAGAACTTCGACGTCCTCCAGCCGGGCTCCACCGTCGCCACCGCCCTCTTCGAGGGAGAGGCCGCGCCCAAGCACGCCTTCTTGCTCGAAGTCCGACAGACGAAACCTTCTGGAGGGGGAGGAAATAACAACGGCGACGACGGCGACGGGACCGGCGCAGGCTACCACTCTTACCGCCTCATCCACCTCCCGCTGCGCTCACCCAGGCCCTTCGCCTTCGGGGACATCTCTCTGCGCGACTCGCTGCCGGTCCAGGACCGCGGGGACCCCAAGAAGATGTTTGAATTACTAGACGCGAGGGTCGAGAGGCTGATCGCCTCTGCGCGGTCGGCGGCGGCGGCGAGCGGCGGCGGCGGCAGCGGCCCTTCCTCCTCTCCTTCTTCCGCGCTCGCGCTCGCGGGCCCGCGGGCCCCTCCCCCTCCGCCGTCGAAGCTACCGCTGGTCAGGCTCCGCATCGACTACACCGACGTCACCACGCTGTCCTCGGCCAAGCTGGCGGCGAGGTACGTGGGGCGCGTCGCCAACCCGGGGGACCTGTTCCTGTGGCACAAGTCGAGGCGCGGGCTGGGGGGCAGGCCGCTGAACGTCGCCCGGGGGCCGCTGGCGACGACGACGGAAGGAGGAGAGAACAACGGCGACGGCAACGCTTTGGCTCTGCTGGCCCCTCCTCCCCCGGCGGAGCTGGACGACCGCGCGATCGCGACGCTGGTGGCGGAGCACCTGGCGGCGGAGGCCGTTGCGGGCGGGGCTTCGGGTGGAGGTGAGGAGAAGAAAGAGAGAGAGAGAGAGCGAGAGAGCGAGAGAGAGAGAGAGTTTTTCTTTTTGAGGAGGTCGAAGAAGCGGCGAAACTCACTCACTTTCTCATATAAAAAAAAAAAAAAAAAAAAAAAAAAAAAAAAGAAGAAA
>Ga0114918_10000710_pt1 | contig 29092 bp, 22 predicted proteins | sample LantaG_FD_87015 | JGI IMG/M metagenome (GOLD analysis project Ga0114918, IMG submission 87015) | Deep subsurface microbial communities from Baltic Sea to uncover new lineages of life (NeLLi) - Landsort_02402 metaG | ecosystem: Environmental > Aquatic > Marine > Oceanic > Sediment | place...
CACACCCCTCTCTCTCTCTCTCTCTCTCTCTCTCTCTCTCTCTCTCTCTCTCTCTCTCTCTCTCTCTCTCTCTCTCTCTCTCTCTCTCTCTCTCTCTCCCCTTCTCTTTTCTTTCTCAGCCTCGCGTCTGCTTCACCAGCCACATAAAAAGCTCCCTGTCCACGCCCCTGCGGGTGAAGACCAGCTCGTCCCCGACTTCGGCGTCGCACAGGGGCCCTTCCTCCTCCTCCTCCCGCGACGCTCCCGCTGCGCCGCCCGTCGCGCCGCCGCGGTGGCGGCGGCGGAAGCAGTTGGGCGTGCCCGAGAGTCGGTGCTTGCGATAGGGGTTCTTCTGCAGCTCGCGAACGTAGAGCAACGTGCGTAGACCGAGAACCCGCTTCTGCTGCCCCCCCCCAAAAGCGAAACCCCGTTCTCCCTCTTTTTGTAAACCGCTCACCGTCTGCAGCATCAGCTGCTCTGGCGCGGCCATGGTCGAGAAGAAGAGAAGAGGACGAAACGGGCACAGCAGCAGAGAGAACAACGGAGAGAAAGAGGAGAAGAAGAAGAAGAGAGAGGGTGCAGTGAGAGAGAGCGTGCAGAAGAGAGAGATGTCCCCCCCCCCCCTTCGAGGTAAAAAGGTCGAGGTTGAGAAAAAGAGTTTTACTTTTTCGCTTTGAAAGTTTCAAGTCATCACGATGGCTGGATTGGCGCCGCCGCACCCTTCTGTGACCTTTCCGCGTCTCCTCCTCGCGTCTGAGGATGAATATTGTCCCTCTTTCGCCGGCTGGGTCGGGAGCGACGCCAGCGGCGAAGACCTGTGGCTGCGACTGGAGCCGCAAACGAGCGTCAACGCCAATGGAGGCGAAAACGCCAACCTCCGCTCGTCGCACCTGCTGCTGTCGCCCTCGCTCCAGCGCGCCCTCAGGGGCCACGAGGACGCCGTGGCTGCCAGGCTCAGGCAGTCCAGGGACGCGTCGGAGTTTTTTTCGGAGCTGAAGACGCTGCTGGAGGCGGTCGGGGTCGTGAGGAGCAGCGGGAGCGGAGGAGGCGGGAGGAAAAAGAGGAGGAGGAGGAGCAGAGGAGGCGACTGCGACGGCGACGACACTGACGATGCCGGCGGCGGCGGCAGCGGCAGCGGCCGCGCCCTCCTTCCCTCCTCCTCCTCCTCGTCTCCTCTTCCCCGCTCGGCCTTCTACTCGGCGCTGCTTGAGAGGCTGGGGCCCAGGGCCTGGAGCTCCATGACGGCGATGAGGGAAGCAGCTTCCTCGGCAGCGGCGGCGGCGGCGGGCGCGAGCGAGGGGGACGCGCTGCTCTCCTTCTCGTTCGCGGTCCGGAGCGAGGAGGCGGCGGCGGCGGCGGCGGGGCGGCGGGCCCCCTCGCCCGCATCCCCTCTTCCTCTCCGCGTCACCCTCGCCCTCGACCCGGCGACCTTCCCGCGCTCCGCCCCGCGCGTCGCCTCCGTAGACCTCCCGCGTGCGCTCCTCCGCCCGCCGCTCGCCCTCCCGATCGTCTCGTGGTGGAGGGCGGGCGAGCGCGGCGGCGGCGGCGGCGGCGACTGGAGCACGAGCAGCAAGAGCGACCCGACGACGAAGATGACGACGGCGGCGGCGGCAGAGGCGGAGGCGGCGGCAGGGGCCACGGCGGCGGGACCGGGATCGAAGGCGAGGGCGTCGACCGTCGACGACGTCCTCACGTGGCTCTCGGCCGCGGCCTCCTCGCGCGCCGCCGCCGCGGCCTTCGCGGCCCTCGACCAGCTCGACGCCGCGGCCTGGGTCCTCGACCCCCCGCTCCCGGCCCCGAGGGCCCGCACCTCGAGGAGGCTTGCCGCGGCGGGCGGCGGCAGGGCGAGCGTCGAGGTCGACTTCGCGACCTTCTTCTCCGCGGCCTGCTCCTCCTCTTCCGCCGCCCCCGCCGCTCGCTTCTTCCCCGCGCCGAGGTTCTCGGGCTGGCTGGGCCCCGACGCGCTGGTGGCCCCGCTGCGGGAGGCCGCGGAGGCGAGCAGCGGCTCGAGGGGGGGGGAGCGCCTCCGTGGCTGCTGGGACGCGAGCAGGGCGGCGGTGGAGAACCTCGAGGCGCTGCTTTCGTTGGAGGGGGAGGGGCGGCAGCGGCAGCAGCAGCAGCAGCAGCAGTGGCGGCTGCCGCGAAAGCCCGGCGGCGCCGCGGCGGAAACGGGCGCGGAGGGAAGAGGAGGGGGAGGAGGAGAGGGGGAGCCCGTCGTCGGGCTGGGCGACGGCGCCGAGTGCGCCATCTGCTGCGCTTACAGGCTCGACGGCGACGATGGCGACGGAGGCGGAGGCGAGGACGGGGGAGGGGGAGCTGAGCGAGGAGGGGCTGGGACGGCGAGGGCTTCGACCTCCGACGCGTCCTCGCTGCCCGGCGTCAGCTGCGAGAACGAGAGGTGCGGCAGGCCTTTCCACGCCTCCTGCCTGCGCGAGTGGCTTATCGCGGCAGCTGGAGACGGCGGCCTAGGCGGAGGGAGGGGGGGCGGCGCGGGGGCCGGCGACGGAGGTGGAGGGGGTGTGCTCCGCGGCGAGTGTCCCTACTGCAGTGAGCCGATTTCGGTAAAAACATGAAAGAACGAAAGAAACGAAGGCGGAAAAATAAACTTCAAGTCTCTCTCTCATCTTTTCGGTTTCCCGACCACAGGAGCGCATCGCCTGCGTCGCCTTCTCCCGCACCTGCGGCGCCACGCTCACGCGCGCCTCGGACCAGCTCGCCTCTTTGAAACAAGCGGCCGAGGCCCTCGTCGACTGCGGCGCGTTCGGCGACGTCCTCGCCGCCGCGCTCGCCGTCGGCAGCGAGATGAACGCGGGCCGGGTGTCTCTGGCCGTCGTGGTCGGACCCGAGCGCGCCGGGGCTGCCGCCGCCGACGGCCGAGGAGCTCCGAGGGATGGGGGGCGCAGGCGAGGGTGTCGTTGGTGCCCGCTGCAGCTGCTGCGAGCGACGACGACGACGACAGCGACGACGACGCCCACTATGACCGCAAAGCCGCGCTGCTGGGCCGCGGAGGCGTCGTTTCTCGGGGGGGGAAGCGCGGCTTTGGCGACAGCGGCCTCGGCGCAGCAGCAGCAGCACCACCACCAGCAGCAGCAGTTGTCGTCATCGTCGAAAGCAGCAGCAGCAGCAGCGGCGGAGGCCGAGGCGGAGGCCGACGACCCCGACTTCCACTTCCGCCGCGAGGTCGCCGAGACCTTCCTGCGCTGCGCGCTGCTCGACTGCGAGAAGGACCTCGCGGCGATCGAGCTCAACTCGCTCAAGATCGCCGAGGACAAGGCGTTTGCCGACGTCGCGCGCGCGCTCGCGGTGACGACGATCGCGCTCGCCGCCCCGCCGCCCGTCTCCAGCTCCTCCTCGAGCGGCGACGCCGGCAGCAACACCAACAGCGGCGGGGGCTCCCGCCCGGAGTTCGTCCCCCTCTACGCGGCGGGGCCCGCGCCGGACCTCTCTACCCCGGCCTGGAGGCGGGAGCTCCTCTCGAGAGTCAAGATGCTGCTCGCGCGCTGGGCCCCGCTGCTGCGCCGCTTCCTGCGCGACGCCGGCGACCAGGTCGAGCTGCTCTGAACTCTGGAAGAATCCTGCGGCGAGGAGGGCTGCTTCGCCTCGACGGTCTCGGCGCACGGCGCGGCCTTCGCGGCGGTCTTCAAGGAGCTGCTGCACGAGGCCGACGTCGTCGAGGAGGAGGCGCTGCTGGCGTGGGCCGACGAGAAGGCCGACGCCGACGCGAGCGAGAATTTTTTTTGGAGAGGGCGGCGCCGCTGATCGCGTGGCTGCGGGAGGCGAGCAGCGAGGAGGAGGACGACGACGACGACGAGGACGACGACGAAGAAGAGTGAAAGGAAACGTGTGTGTGTGGGGGGAGAAGTACACGAAAAAAAAAAAGGCAGGCTGCAGTTACTCTTTCTCGCTCGTCGTTTATCGCCGCCGGCCACCCCTCCAATCGTAAAGGTGAATTTCGATTTGTGCTCCCCGTTTCCAGCCGCTCTCTTTGTATTACAGCAGCTGATGTGAGTCGCGCCTAGCGACTCGCATGCGGATAAGGGCGAAACTAGCTAGGGATAAAACGAGCGCAAGATGTACTTGTGGTTGACAGCACTGTCAATGCGCCGGTCTTGACTTGACGCGCGCCTGAATAGATCTGGTTTGTGCCAAGTCCTCTTTTTCTCTCTCTCTGCTTTTTCCTCGCTCCGACTTTCCTCGGCCTTTGATTTCCTGTCGCGAAATGGGATGAAGCGATCTTCTGTTTCTGAAAGAAACCAGAGTAGAAGTGAGAAAGAAAGGCCTGGCACGGGGCGAAATAGGTCGAACCTCGTGCTGGCTGTTTTCTTCTTTCTTCTCAACCGCCACCAAAAAAACAAAAAAAAGGAAAAAAAAACAGGGGCCAAAGAAAAAAATGGTTCGCCCCACGTTGCAGCCCTGGTCTGCAGCCGCGTTGCTCTTGCTCCTCTCGTCGGCCCTGCTGCTCTCCTCTCCCGCCCACCTCGTCGAGGGCCTGCAGCTGCCGTCGCAGGCGTCGCTCACGGGGCTCAGGATCCGCTTGCAGAGCGCCTTTGCCTCCTCCCCTTCCTCCTCGCCCCCCTCTCGAGTCCTCGGCGACGCCGCGCAGGTCGACGTCCCCTTCGACTACAGCTACTTCAACACGTTCCTGAACTCGGAATGCTCACCCGCCTACGTTGACGCCCAGGGAAAGCCCCATAAAGCGAGCACCGGCTTCCCGGGCTCCTGCCCGAGGACGATCCCATGGTCGGACCCGAAGATCGCGCCTGCTCCTCCTTCTGTTCCGAGCTCCTCTGGTTCCTCTTCTTCGCCCCTAAACTGCTCCTCCACCCCGGAGCAGGTCGCGCTCAAGTGGTGGGGCACGAGGGAGGGAGGTCCCGCGGTGCTGATCTCGTGGGTCACATGCGGCGGGAGCTACTCGATGCCGCCGGCGACGCCGCCGGCGACGCCGCCGCCAGCGCCGCCCCCGCTCGACACGGCGGCGGCTCCGCCGTCGACCCTTCACGTCGGCGCCGCGCCGGGCGTCTACGACCGCGAGGTCCCCGCGGTCTCCTTCTCCTACACCGTCGACTACTCCTCGCGCTTCGACCTGAGCGCGTGGCAGCCGCTGTCCAACCCTCCGCCGGGCCCGCCGCCGACGGTCGCGGCGCCGTCGCTGGCGCAGGAAGGAGGAGGGACCTACATTTCTCCTGTCGTCCACCACGCGCTCGTGCGCGGCCTGAAGCCCGGCGAGCCCGTCTTTTACCGCATCGCGGGGCCCCCCTCGTCCTCCCCGTCGCCCCTCTCGTCAGCAGCAAGGAGCGCCGCCTCCTTTTCGGGACAGTTCAAGGTCCCGGGAGGCAAGTTCCCCCTGCGGGTCGGCGTCGTGAGCGACCCCGGCCAGACCTTCAACACGTCGACGACCTTCGACTTCCTGCTCTCCGGCGGGGGCGTCGGCGGCGGAGGCAAGAAGCCCGACGTCGTGCTGATGCCCGGGGACCTGACGTACGCCGACAACTCGGGCGACTGGAACATGTACTTCAACTGGGCCCAGGCCGAGGCCATCTCAGAAAACATTAATCCGTTCTCGCCGCGGTGGGACGCCTTTGGTCGCCTCGTTTCGCCGCTCGCAGCGGCCGTGCCCATCCTCACTGCGCCGGGAAATCACGAAGTCGAGCAAACGCCCGATAACGCGCTGTACCCCGTGCAGGCGGGGTGGCGGAACGACGCCTTTCTGACGCGGTTCGCAAACTATCTGGCGCGATACCCGAGCCCGCAGACGACGCAGCAGGTGAGTTTTTTTTTCCATGCGCGCGCCAGAGCGAGAGAGAGCGCGCGAGAGAGCGCGAGCGCGAGCGCGAGCGAGAGCGAGAGGAAGAGCGAGAGGGAGAGCGCAGCGCGCGCGCGAGCGAGCGCGCGCATGCGAGAGGCGAAGTCCCGAGGCGCGCGCTCACGAAACTTTTTTTTTTTACAAAAAAAAACTCAAAACAACGACACCCAAAACTCCAAAAGGCCCTCAACGGCCCTTCCGTCGCCGACCTCGCGGCCACCACGCCCTCCGACCCCAACCAGGGCCGCGGGCTGTACTACTCCACGGTCCTGCCCGGCGTCGCCACCGTCGTCTCGCTGTCGACCTACACGTTCACCGACTCGTTCTCCGCCTCGGACCCGATGTTCCAGTGGCTCCGCCGCGAGCTCGCGGAGGTCGACAGGGTGAGCACCCCGTGGCTCATCGTCCAGATGCACGCGAGCTTCTACTCGACGAGCCTGCAGCACTCGTACGAGGTCGAGTGCATGCGGCAGGCGTACGAGCCGCTGTTCCGCGAGTTCGGCGTCGACCTCGTCTTCAGCGGCCACGACCACGACTACGAGCGCTCCGCGCCGACTTACGACTACCAGGTCGACCCGGAATGCGGCACGGTAAGAGAAGAAGAAGAAAAAGAGAGAAAAAGGGAGAGAGAGAGAGAGAGAGAGAGGGAACGGAGATGGAAGGTGTGCCTCGAGATATGTCTCACCCCGCCCCACCTCTTTAAAAAAAAACAATAAAAAAAGGTCTACATCGTCGCCGCCTACAACGGCGACGAGGTCAACTACCCCTGGATAGACAAGTACCAGCTGTACCTCGACGACCCGAGCCTCCTCGAATACTACGAGCCCTTTGGGCCGCGCAAGGCGCAGACGTGCGCGACGCCGACGGTGGCGCCCAACGGGGGAGGCTATGCCTACTCGCCGCCTCCGTACGCCGTCCAGCAGAGCGGGCAGTGGGGCAGCAGCGGCTCCTGCGTCACGAACAAGGTCGCCGCGACGGCCGGGAACTGGTGCCCGCCCGGCGGGAAGCAGCCCGAGTTCAGCCGCTTCCGCCAGAACTCGTTCGGGGCCGGCTTCCTCGACCTGCTGTCGCCGACCGAGGCGGTCTGGACCTTCTTCTCGCAGTCGGGGCCGATGCTGAAGCCCAGCGACGCCGTGGTGATCACCAGGGGCAACCCGAAGTGCTCCGGCAGCGGCGGCGACGGCGGCGGCGGCGCAGGGGCGAGGGCGGCGGCAAAGGCAGCCGCAGTAGCCAACGCAACGCTGCAGCTGCCCGCATTCAACATCAGCGGGGCGGCTGTCGACGCCGGTGCGGGCGCCGCTGGCCTCGCGCGGGGCGCCGGGGCTTACCTGTCTGCGAAGAAGGCGACGGCCAACTTTAGCGCCACCACCGTCGCCAACTCGGTGCGGAACAAGACGGGGGGGGGCTTTGTTGGGTGAAGAAAATTTGAAACGTTTTTGTGTGTATTTCTTTCTTGGTTTTTTATTTACATTTTTTCCGTTTTTTCTCAAAACTCTCTCGGACGACTCTCTCAAAATCTACTTTTTTTCTTTTTACCTCGGAGGAGGCAGCAGCACCTCTCTTTCTTCCTCCTCATCTTCTTTTCCTTCAACCCCAACCACCGTCACCCGCTCGTCCACGGCGAAGCCACCCTCGCGCGCTGGGCCCCGCTGCTGCGCCGCTTCCTGCGCGACGCCGACGATCAGGTCGAGCTGCTCTGAACTCTGGAAGAATTCTGCGGCGAGGGGGGCTGCTTCGCCTCGACGGTCTCGGCGCACGGCGCGGCCTTCGCGGCGGTCTTCAAGGAGCTGCTGCACGTGCTGTACGAGGCCGACGTCGTCGAGGAGGAGGCGCTGCGGCAGGCCTTTCCACGCCTCCTGCCTGCGCGAGTGGCTTATCGCGGCAGCTGGAGACAGCGGCCTAGGCGGAGGGAGGGGGGTCGGCGCGGGGGCCGGCGACGGAGGTGGAGGGGGTGTGCTCCGCGGCGAGTGTCCCCACTGCAGTGAGCCGATTTCGGTAAAAACATGAAAGAACGAAAGAAACGAAGGCGGAAAAATAAACTTCAAATCTCTCTCTCATCTTTTCGGTTTCCCAATTCTCGCTTCGAGAGAGAGAGAAGCAAACATGGAGGGGAAACGCCTTCCTCCACTCCTCAACCTCTCCCGCCTGAAGGCTGCGGCGGCGAAGGGGACGGGTCCGGGGATCGCAACGGGCGCCCCAGCGACGTGGGGCGAAGACGCCACCAGCAGCAGCTGCATCTGCGCTCGAGGGGCGACGGGGGCGACGACGACGTCAGGCCCAACGACGACGACGCTCTTCGACGCCCGGCGCGAGCTCGCGGCCGACCTCCAGCGCCGCGAGGCCAGGCGCGCCCAGGCGCGCGCCGATGCCGCCGACACCGAGGGCGAGGCCTCCGTGCTCGCGGCGCTACGGGCGGTGCACAGGCTGCTGCGAGATGCCGGTGAGAAGAAGAGAGAGAGAGCAAGAGTTTTTGGGATTTGGAGCGACGCAATTTTGTTTTTTCGATTGCTTCCTGCACCTGTCGCGGGGAGCAATCCGGATTCAAAAAGCGCCGCTCGCGCCCGTTCCGATAGTCTTTTTTGGCACTTGCGCGGCGCGGCGAACGAGAGACGTCACTGTCGTAGCCTCTGGGACTGTCTCTTTCGAATTACCAACAAGCCTTTGTTGCGGGGAAGGCCAAAGGCGCCAAAGACGAGCTGAGGGAGGAAAAAGAGGCGATTTCAATTTTCCGTCGCACCTCGTCTTTCCTGCGCTCACCTCGACCTCCTCCCCCTCCTCTTTTCCTCCCCCTCCCAAAAAAACACGCAGCCGCCTCCGACCCGCGTGCCGTCGCCGCCGCCCTGTCGAAGCCGGCCCCGGACTCGGTCGGTTCGGCGCTCGCTGATGTTCTGATTGCGTCCCCCGAAGCCCTCGACGGAGACGACGACGGCGACGACGGAGGCGGCGGGGGCAAAACCTCGCCTCCGTCCTCTCCCGCCCCGCCCGCGCGGGCCCTCGCCGCCGCCGCCCTCTCCCTCGCCGCCCGCCTCCCGGGTGGCGGCTCCCTGCTCCCGCGCGCCCTCCGCCACAAGCTCCTCATGGCGGCCGCCGTCGCCGGGGGGCCCACGAGGCTCTACGTGACGCTGCTCGTCCTCGAGAGGCTGCCCGCCGAGCGGCGCGCGTGCCTCGCCTCCGCCTCCGCGCTGGGGGCGTCGCTGGTGTCGCTGGGCGCGATGAGCGCCGCGGAGGCCGGGGCTGCGCTGGTCCCGTCGCTGCTCCCGGGGCTGGTCGTCGCCGGAGGAAGCGGCGGCGGCGGAGGGAATGCGCCGCCGCCACCGGGCGACGCGCCCGCGCGAGCGGCCGCGCTCGCCGAGCTGCTTGTCCGCCACCACGCCTACCTCTTCGAGAACGGCGCCCCCTCTTCTTCTTCGAGTTCGAGCTCCGTCCCTGCTGCTGCCTCCTCCTCCCTCGCCGCCTCTGCTGCGGCGCTGTCGGCAGCGCAGAGGAGGGCGGGAGCGATCACAGCTGCCGCCGACGCCGTTCGCTCTCCCTCCGCCTCTGCCGACGCCGACACCGCTCGCCTCCTCGCCCGCCGCCTCTCCCCGGAGCTGGGCCCCGGCGGCGGCGGCGGAGGCCACAGCAGCAGTCGGCCCGCCGTCTCCCGGATGGTCTCCATGGCGCACACGCTTCCCGGAGAGGCCGGCGTCGCCGCGGCGAGGGCCGCGGCCCTGGCCTCTGCCGCCGCGGCCTCCGCGCGTGCCGCGGGCAGGCCCCATCGGGCGCATCCGCTGCCTCCGACTCTGGGCAACGCCGCCCCCAGGGGCCGATCCGTCGACGCTCTGATGGCCTCCGCGGCCGCCCTGGACGCCGCGGCGGAGGCCCTGGGCCTGGTCCCGAGGCTTGCCTCCGGGATCGCCGCCGCCGGCAACGGCAGTAGAGCGGCCTGGAACCGCGGTGCCGGCGGCAGCGGAGGAAGCGGGAACGCTGCTGCTGCTGCTGCTGCTGCTGCTGCTGCTCCTTCCTCGTATTCTTCGACTGCCGAGTTCGCAGGCTTCTTCGGCGCTGCTGCGCAGCCTCGCCGGGGCCCTGGCAGCGCGGCCTCCTCCGCCGAGGGCGACGCCGCTGCCGCAGACGACGAATGGATGCCGGTGCGGCCAAGCGCCGCCGCTTCCCCTCCCGGTGGCGGGGCTGCTGCACGCGCCGCCTCCGCTTCCTCTTCCCCTTCTTCCCTGGCGGCCGCCGCGGCCCTCCATTCCGCTTCGGCGGCGGCGGCGGCGGCGGCGTCCGTGGCGTCGTCGCGCCCCTGGAGGCCCCCCGGGCCCAACCCCTTCAACCCGGAAGCCGTCGGCGTCCGCAACGCCGCCGCGGCCGCCGCCGCGGGGAGGCTCCATCGAGGGCTGTCGAGGCTCCCGTTCCTCGGCGGCAGCGGCAGCGGCAGCGGCAGCGGCAGAGGGAACCACGGGGAGGACGGAGACGACTGGGAACCCGCTGCCGCTCCCCCCGCCGCCGCCGCCACCGCTCCTCCCCCCCCTCCCCCGCCGGCGCCGCCATCGCCGCCGCCGCTGCGCGCCGGGCTCGACGTCCGGCGGGCCGGCGACTGGGACGAGTTCCTGGGCGCGGCCCGCGACGCGGCTGAGTCGTGGGCCCCGGGAAGGAGCGAGCTCGAGAGGCTGGTGGCGAGGGCCGCGGGGAGGGCCGAGGCCCGGGCTGGTACGGCGGCGGCGGCGGCGGCGGCGGAGGACGCCGCCGGGGAGGAAGCCCCGCCTCCTCCGCCGCGGCCGCAGCCGCAGCCGCAGCCGCTGCCGCAGCCTCAGCGGCAGCAGCAGCAGCAGCACGCCTCGCACGCCGCGAGGCTAGAGGCCGAGGCCGCGGCGCTGTTCGCCAAGGCCGCGGCCGTGCTCGGGGGCGGGAGCGGGGAGGCGGCGGCGACCGGAGCAGAGGACCCCTTTGCCTCCCTCGAGACGCCGCCGCCTCCTCCCCAGCAGCAGCAGCAGCTCCCGCCGCTCGGCGGCGCCGGCGCCCTCCACGGGCCCACCGCGGCGCTGCTGGCGGCGCACGCTCGCGCCCTCACGGAGCGCGTCGCTTCCCTGCGCCTGACCAGCAACGCCGAGAGGGTCGAGGGAGAAGGAGGGGAAAGAGAGGAAGGGGAAGGAGGAGGAGGCGAGGCGAGACCGCAGACGCCGCGGACGACGCCGGCGACGAGCGCGGCGAGGACTCCGGGAGTCGCCGCCGCCGTCGCAGCCTCCCCGGCGATGTCGACGCCTTGCTCACCGGCCTCCCTCTTCACCGCGCGAGGCAACAGCGACCTCGGCGGCGGCTCCGGCGAAGGCGACCCCGATCCGAGCAGCAGCGGCAGATTCTTCTCCGCCTCCCCGATGGCGACGCCGGGAGGGGAGGTCGGACCCGGGGTCGGAGGAGCGGGAGCCGGGACCGCAGCGGCTTCGGCGGGGCGCGGCTTCGCCCCGTCGCGCTTCGGGCCCTCTCCCGCCGGGGCTGCTCCCGTCCCTTGCTCGACTGCCAACGCCGCCGCCATCGCAGCCGCGGCGGCGGGCTCTCTCTACGGCAGCGGCGGAGAAGCGAGCGGCGGCGGCGACGGCCCTTGGCAGCGGCGCGCCCCCGACGCCGTCGCTGCCGGGTCCGCGGTTCCCTCCGTTCCTGCCGCTCATGCCGCCGCCGGAGCGGGGGCGGGAGGAGCGGGGGGCCTGGTGCTCGAGTTCGACCCGCGGGCCGGGACCCTCGCCCTCCCCGGGGAGCCCGCGTCCGCCGCTGTTGCCGCCCGGCCTTCCGCTGCTTCCTCCGCTTCCGCCTCCGCTCCGGTGGCTGGAGGAGGAGCGCCCTCCGCTTCCTCCTCTTCCGCTTCCGCTCCAGCCCCCCCCTCTGGAGGGAGGCTGCTGGTGCAGCTCCCCCCGGGAGTCAGCCTCGAGGAGCTGCTCGCGCTCGGCGAGATGCTCCCCTCTTCTTCTTTTCCGTCGTCAGCGAGAGAGGGAGGCGGCGGCGACGACGACGTCGAGGTCGTCTTCGTCGGGGGCAAGCAGGTGCAGCGCCGCCGCTCCTCTCATTCCGGAGGGGGAGGGGGGGGGGTCAGGCTCGACCCGGAGTCGGCAGCGAGGCTCGAGCGGCACCTGCTCTCCCGGGCGTCGGGCTCTGCTGCTGCTGCTGCTGCCGCGTCGGCGTCGGGCCCCTCTGCCGCTGCCGCTGCCGTTGCTTTCTCCTCTTCTTCTGGAAGCGGCCGCCGCGCGACCGCAGCAGCACCGCCCCCGCCTCCCCCTCCTCCCTCTGCCTCTTCTGGAAGCAGGCGCGCGACCGCCGCTCCGCCCCCGCCTCCTCCCCCGCCGCCGAAGCCGGCGGGGGGCGCTCCGAGCGCTTCGGGCGGCAGCCGGAGGGCGGCGGCGGCGCCTCCGCCGCCGCCGCCGCCGCCGCCGAAACCGGCCGGGGCACCGGGAGGAGGAGCCGCAGGAGGGAGGCGAACGGCCGCCGCGCCGCCCCCGCCTCCCCCGCCCCCTCTTGCGCCCGGGGGGAAGCCTCGCTCCGTCCGAGGAGCCCCTCCCCCTCCCCCGCCCCCGCCGCCGAGGGGCGCGATCGGAGCCGGAGGCCGAGTCGCCGGCGGCGCGCCGCCGCCGCCGCCGCCGCCGCCGCCGCCGCCCGGCGGGAGGCTCTCCAACGCTCCTGTCCCGCCGCCCTTCCCGGGCTCCCACCACCCCAACCGCAGGCTCAAACCCCTCCACTGGGACAAGATCAGGGCCCCGGCGGCCGGGACCGTCTGGGAGAGGGCGGCCGAGCGGGCCGCCGCCGTCCTCGCCGCCGCGGCCAGCGGCGCCTCGCCCGCCGACACGAGGAGGAGCAGGAGGCAGCAGAAGAAGGAGGAGCAGGGGGGCGAGGGGAGGGCACAGGCCGACGGGGGCGAAAAGGGAGGGGCGACCGCGTCGTCGCGCCCCCCGCTGGAGCTCGACATGGCGGCGCTCGAGGCCCTCTTCCGCGTCATGGAGTCGAAGGCGGCAAAGCTCGCCGGCGACGCCGCCGACAAGAGCGGCGCGCCGCTCGCCGCCATCCAGCTCGTGGAGCACCGCCGGGCGCACAACATCTGCATCGAGCTCGCCGGCATCCGCATGCCGTTTGCGGTCATCAAGGAGGCCCTGCTGACGCTCAAGGGAGCCGAGGCCGAGGCGCTGTCGGTCGAGCAGCTGTCGGCGCTCGCGCGGGCGGTGCCGGAGGACTCCGAGCGGCGCGACCTCAGGCTCTACCTGAAGGGGGAGCACCCGCGGCACCGCGGCGTCTGCGACCCGGCGCTGCTGGGGACGGTGGAGCGTTACTTCCTGGAGGTGATGGACATCCCGAGGCTCAAGGTGAGAATGAAGGGTGTGGTCGGGGTGGGTGGGGGGAGACTGGGGGTCAGCGAGAGAGCGAGAGGCAGAGAGAGAGAGCGTGGCATGTCTCAACGAAGAGGGAAAAAAAGAAAAAAAAGGGAAAAAAACTCACCTCGACCTCAAAACTCGAACGAAACACGACCACAGGAGCGCATCGCCTGCGTCGCCTTCGCCCGCACCTGCGGCGCCACGCTCACGCGCGCCTCGGACCAGCTCGCCTCTTTGAAACAAGCGGCCGAGGCCCTCGTCGACTGCGGCGCGTTTGGCGACGTCCTCGCCGCCGTGCTCGCCGTCGGCAACGAGATGAACGCGGGCACGGCGCGCGGGCAGGCGTGCGGATTCAAGCTCGAGTCGCTGCTGAAGCTGGCGGACGTCAAGGGAGTGGACAGGAAGACGTCGCTGCTGCATTTCGTGCTGAAGCAGATGCTGAAGGCCGAGGGCGGGAGCGACAGCGACGACAGCGAAGACGAAGAGGAGGAGGGAGAGAAGACCTCGACGCCGACGGCGACGGCGACGCCGAAGAGGGCAAACCTCCCGCCCCCGCCGTCGCCCGCCGAGCTCAAGCTCAGGAGGCAGCGGCGCCGCCGCGACCGCAGCGCGGTCGCCTCGCTGACCTTGGGCCTCGCCTGCGTGCGTCCCGCGGCGAACGTGCAGCTCGGCGCCGTGAGGGCGCTCATCGCGGAGGCGAGGGCCGGGCTGTCGCGGGTCGACAGGGAGCTGCTCGTGGCCGCGGGCGTCGCCGACGCCGACGAGGGAAAGAAGGGAGGCAACAACAAGGGGAGACCTTCTCCTCCTGCCGACGCTCCGGCAGAAAAGGACGAGCTCCACGCCGCGGTCATCAGGCTCGCCAACTGCTCCTTCTCCGACGCTATGGCCTCGTTCCACGCCTCGGCCCGCGCGCAGCTCTCGGCCGCCGACGAGGCGGCCGCCGAGACTCTGGAAGCCTTGAGGAAGGCCGCGGCGTTCTTCGGCGAGGACTTTGACGAGGGCGACCCCGCGAAAGTCCTGCGCGTCGTGCGTGACTTCCTGTCGCTGGTCGACAAGGCCGAGGCCGAGATCGCGCGGGCCGAGGCGCTGGCCGCGGCAGACGCCGAGAGGGAGCGCAAGGCCGCGGCGAGGAAGGAGGCCGTGGCCGGCGCGCGGGCGGCGCGGCTTCAGAGCGGGAGCCTCGGGAGCCCGCTGCCGAGGACTCCGGTGGCTGGTGCCACCGGAGGAGAAGGAGAAAGTGGCGGGAAGTTTGCTGCTGCTGTTAGCGCCGGCTCGCGCCTGAAGCCCGAAGAAGTGGGAGGAGAGGGGGAGAAGGAAGGGAAAGAGGAGGAGAAAGAAGGGGAGGAGAAGAGCGAGGTCGAGGTCGCTGGTGCTGCGGCAGCGGAAGAGAAGCCTGCCGCTTTCGAGGCTCCTTCCGCTGCTGCTTCTGTCGCCGCTCCTCCTGCCGAGCCAGAGAAGCAGGAGCGGGAGGGAAAAGAGGCCGAGGCAAAGGCGCGAGACCCTCCCGCTGCTCCTGCTGCTCCTCCTGCTCCTGCTGCTCCTGCTCCTGCCGCGAAGGAGGAAGAAGCGCAAGACCCGCCGCCGCCGCCGCCGTCGCTCCTCGGCAAGGCGAGCGAGGTCTCTCAAGCCATCTCCCTCACGGCGTCGCCCCCCAGGGTCTCTGCCGGCGGCGGCCGCGTCTTCAAGGCCCCTCCTCCTCCACCGCCGATGCCCCCGAAACCCTGAATAGAGAGGAAAGAGAGATGATCCGGGAGAGAGAAGTAGGGAGAGAGAAAAAAACAGGGGTTGAGAGAGAATAGAGGGAATCAAGGAGAGTAAAAAAAAGAAAAACTGCGGCACCGACGCCTCAATCCAGGACGCAGTTCAAAATTTCATTTCAGACTTTCACCTCTTTCTCCCCAGTTTGGGGACCTGGTTTCAATTCAGAGGGCATCAGGGACCAGAAATCACATCGCATGCATGCCTCGCCTTGCACGTCCGAAGAAGCGCGCAGAGGCTCTCCACGGCGATGACTTTCCTCCGTCGATGATGATCGAAGAGAAGGCATTCGATTCGATGTCGCCATCGTTGCCCATGTCGTCTTCGCACCCCCTCGACGCCGCCGTCGAGGCTCTGCGATCTCTTCCCACATTCAGGATGATCACCGGTGGACCGCGAACGTCATTTGCGAGCCTCTCGTGGCCCTTTGGGGGAGGTCAAGGGGCGAAAATGGAAGGAGAGAAACAGAAGAAGAGGAGCAGCGGTGCCTCGTCGCCGACGTCGTCGTCGTCGTCGTCGCCGTCGACCTCCAACTCACCGGCGCTGCTGCCCCCGGTCCCCGACGACCTCCTCAAAAAGGCCTCGGCGCTGGAGAAGACAGTTCGTTCTTCTCCTCCTCCCCTCTTCCTCCTCTTGTCACCATCACTTCGGGAGGAGCGGCGAAAGAGCACGAAAAAACAACAGAGGAAGATAAGCCAAAGGAATCAACCTCGTCCTTCTCTCTGTGGCCCCCGCGCTTCCCTTCCTCGCTGCCCTCCCTCCCTTCCCTCCCTCTGCTCGTCTCGCTCTCGAGCCCCGGAGGAGACCCGGACAAGGGCCGCCTGCTCTCCGTCGCCGACTTCTTCGACCACGCCAGAGAAAACTCGAAAAAGCTCTGGAGGGAGCTCGACGGCGACGGCGACGGGTGGGCGGCGGAGGGCGACGTCGCGCGCGCGCTGGCGGCCCGCGGGCTCCCGACGGCGTACGCGCCTCGAGTGCTGGCCGCGGCCCGCGGGCGCGCGCGCTGGTGGGCGACGCGTGTGTCCCGAAAGGAGTTCGCGAGCTGGATGGAGCGCGGGGAGCCGCGGGCGCTCAGGGCCTTCACGTCGATGGCGCTGGACCGGAGCGGGAGGGTCGACGTGGGCGGGATCAAGGACGTGCTGAAGCGGTCCGGGCTGGTAAGAAGGAGAGAGAGAGAGAGAGGAAGAGAGAAAAAGAGAGAGAGAGAGCCTTTTTTCTTTCCGATTTTTCTTAAAACCCCCTCCAAAAAATCTCCACAGGCTGCGACCGACGAGGCCGCCAAGGGAGTCCTTCGCGCCCTCCGCTCCGGGGAAGACGGCGCCGCCTCGTACGCGCAGTTCCGTTCGTTCGTGGCGCTGCTCCCTCCGACGACGACGAAGACGGCTCCCGGAGCTTCCGCTCGGAGGAGAAACGGCAGCGACGACGACGACGACTTTGCCGGGGCCGGCGGCGGCGGCGGGTTCGACCCGGCGACCGCTTGGTTCGACGCGGCCTCTATCGTGCCCCTCGTCTCGGGTACTCCCGCCCTGGACGAGGCCGCTGCGGCCGCGCTGGGAACGAAGGCGATAGCAGCAGCGGCACCAGCAGGAGCGGCGACGGCCGCAGCATCCTCCGCCGCTTCTGCCGCCTCTTCTCCGCCTCCTCTCCGCCAGGAGGCTCCGACCAAGGCAGAGAGGGCCCGCGCCCGCCAGAAGCAGCGCGCTGCCCTGCTCCGGGCCGCGCTCGCCGGGGGCATCGCCTCCGGGGCCACGACGCTGGCCCTCTTCCCCCTGGACACGCTCAAGACGCGCCTCCAGGCCAGCTCCGGGAGGGCTCTTCTGGCGGCAAACGCGGCAGCGACCCCGACGACGACGCTCGCCTCGGTCGTCCGCCAGGGGATGCTGGACAAGAGGGCCCTCTACCGCGGCGTCGTCCCGGCTTCTCTGGGTTCGTTCTTCTCGCACGGGCTCCGCACATTCTCCTACGAGGCTGCGCTGATGGTTTTGACCGCGGCCGGGTTCGGCGCGGGCGCGGGCGCCGCCGTTGCTGCCACCGCAACAGCGACGGCGACAGGCGGAGCGGGAGCAGCCATCGCTCCCGTCGCCGCCGCCGCGGCCGCGGCCTCCTCCCAGCTCCGCCTCCAGGCCCTCGCCTCCGCCGCCGGCACCGCCATCGGCACCTGCGTCCGCATCCCCACGGAAGTGCTGAAGCAGCGCCTCCAGGTCGGCCTCCACGCCAACGCGCTGGACGCCGCGCGCGCGGCCCGCGACGCCGGCGGCCTCCCGTGGTCGCTGTTCGCGGGGACCGGCGCCACGCTCGCCCGGGAGGTGCCCTTCTACGCTGCCGGGATGGCGGCGTACGAGATTTTGAAGAACGTCGCGGACGGGTCCGCGGCGAGCCCGACGAGGACGCCGTCGAGGGAGCTGGCGCGGTGGGAGATGATCGCGCTGGGTGAGTTTCAACCTTTTCCCCCGTCGGTTTTTCTCGGGGTCGAGAGACGGAAATTTCAGAAAAAAGCATCCCCCCTCATTTTCTTTCTTTCTCTTCTCTCTCTCTCTCTCTCTCTCTCTCTCTCTCTCTCTCTCTCTTCAACGCAACACCAACCACAGGGGGCTGCGCCGGGGCGATCGCCTCGCTCTTCACGACGCCCGCGGACGTCATCAAGACGAGGGTGATGACCGCGCCTCCCTCGGCGCCCGTCTCGGCCGTGGCCGGTGAGACTTTTTCTTTTTCTCCTCTCTCTTGTTTTTCTTTCGCGCTCTCTCGGCTCTTCCTCGCTTTTTCCTCACCCGCTCCCCCCTCGGAAAAAAACAAAAAACTCACCTCGTAGCCCTGACGTCGATCCTGCGCAACGAGGGCGTCTTGGCCCTGTGGCGCGGAGCTGCCCCGCGAGCGCTCTGGGTCGCACCGCTGGGGGCCATGAATTTCGCGGGGTACGAGCTCGCCAAACGCGCGCTGGAGCGAGGAAGCGGAAGCGGTGGAGGAAGTGGGATTGGGAGCGAGACGAACGACGGAGAGAAAGAAAATGCAAACGAAGACGAGAGACTCAAGGAAGAGTAGGAAGAAATCGTTCGTTTGCATTTCTTTGGAGAAGAGAGAACTAGCAGCAGTGGAGAGAAGTTGAAAACTATCCCCACCCGCCGAAATGTGAAACGCTTCCTCTTCTTGATGCTGCGTGCGTGCGGGGCGTTGTAAAAAAGGAGAAAAAAACGAAAACAGTTTTTTTCATTTCACTCTTTCATGTGTGCTGCCGACGGCCTCGAGGTGCTGCTCGTCAGAGCCCCGGGCCTCCTCAGGGCGTTGCCCAGCTCCACGCCGTAGTCGGCCAGGCTCCCCGGCGAGAGCGGCGCGGCGACGCGGGAGTAGCGCTGCTTGGAGCCGCCGGGGCCGCCGGTGTCTCCTCCCGCCCCCGCCGCCGCCGCGCGGCGCCGCCGTATGCTCGCCCGGACGGCGGCCCACAAGCACAGCGCCGCGGCGGCCCCGGCGCCGGCCAGCGCCACGGGGGAGGGAGGCGAGCGGCTGCCGCCGCCGCCGCCGATCCCGGCGCGGCTCCCGGCGGACCGAACAAGGTTCTTGGCGTTGAGCGCCGCGGATGAGTAGTAGGAGGCGGCCAGGTAAGCGGCGGCGGCGGCGGCGGAGGAGGAGGTCGAGGTCGGAGGGGAGCGCGGGCGCGTCGAGGAACTCGAACTCGAGCTCGAGGAAGAAGAGGGATGGTGCGACTTGCCGTTCCTGCCGCTGCTGTTCGTGTGCAGCGGGGCCGCAGAAGAGCCACCGGCGTCGTCGCCATCAACTGCCGCGGCGGCCGCGGCCTTGGGAGGGAGCAGGTCCTTGCGGGAAGGTTTCGCCGCGCCGGCCCCTGCCGCTGCTGCGCCGCTCGCCGCCGCCGCCGCTCCTCCAGCCGCCTTCCCCTTCTCCGTCTTCCCCTCCTCCGCCTTCTCCCTCGCGACCGCGGGCCAGTGCGGCGCCGCAAACTGCAGCGCCGAGTTCGGCTCGCACGCCGGGGGCGCTGCGTTCCTGTCTGTCACGGAGGAGAAGGGCAGCGCCTCCTCGGAGGGGAGGCCGAGCGGCCTCGACGGCAGCGGGCTGTCGCCGCCGGCGTTGCCGTTGCCTCCCGTCTGCAGCGCGAACGGCGCGGCCAGCGCCCCGGCGTTCTCGTCCTCCTCCCCGGGGGGGCCGAAGAGCGCCGCGTCCCGGGAGCCCGAGACGGCGAAGTCGAGGATCTTGTCCAGGAGCCAGAAGCAGTCCCCTCGCTGGTGGCTCGAGTCGAGGCAGCCGCTGTCGCCGAACGCCGCGACGGCGCCGGCGCCGGCGCGCGCGAGGCCGAGGATGGCGTGCCTCCCCGTGACCCCGCCCTCGCCGTCCGTGGCCTCCCGGGATTCCTTTCCGCCGTCGACGGGAGAGGCGGCAACGCCCTCCGATGCCCTCTGCGTGAGCGTGGCCTCGAAGAGGGTGCCCCCGGCCGGGAAGCGGGCTATGTTCGTGCCGGAGGCATAGTCGAACGACTTGCCTCCGTTTTTGGCCGCGGCGCCTCCTCCGGCGGGCGGTGGGGTCTCGCCGACGAAGACGCCTCCGACGGGGCCCTCGAGGACGGCGTCTCCGAAGGCGACGCCAAAGGGCGCGAGGAGGTCGTTGAGGGCCGGGACGTTGGACTGTTTTTTTTTGTTTTTGGCGGCGTGGAAAAGTCGAGAGAGAGAGAGGTGCGCGGTGTGCTGGTGAGTTCCCCTCTCGCGCTCCTGTCGAAAAAGGGAGAAAAACTGCCAACAACACTTCTCCTCCCCCTCCCCCTCCTCGCTCCTCACCCCCCCCGTCGGCGGCGTCCACCAGCTCCTGGTGTTGTCGTCGAAAAACCGCAGCGACGCCATGTGCGCGACGTTGAACCAGTCGGCGAAGACGATCAGGCCCAGGCCCTTTTCCTTGACGTCTCGGGCGATCTTGTCGACCTCGCTCGAGTAGTACTCCTCCTCGGCGTCGACGACCAGGAGGGCGCCTGAGGTTTGCACGGGGTTGGAGAGTACGAGGGAGAGAAGAAAAAGAGGAGAGAGAGAGAGAGAGAAGAGGGAGAGAAAGAGTAAAGAACGAGAGGTGAGTTTTTTTTTGCCTTTTGAATCTCTTTCATCGAGGAAAAAAAAAAAACCCGAGAGAAGGGAGGAAGAAATCCGCTTACCGTAGTCCTCGGCGCTGAAGCAGTCGAACGTGGACCCGAGAATGTCGACAAAGTACCCCTTGGAGCGCAGGAACGTGAAGAGCGTGTGGTAGTTTGTGTGGAGGTGGTCGCCTGTTTTTTTTTTTTGAAAAGTTTTTGGGTGCGAAAAAAGGGAGGAAGAAAAAAGTGAGTTTTTTTCCCGTGTTTCGTCTACGAAACACACAATAAAAAAAGAGGAAACATTTCTTCTCTTCCAGCTCACCGTGCCAATCCAGCACGTCGTGCTTCACCGCCAGCGAGTCCCGCGGCAGGTACGACGGCGGGTACCGCACCGAGTGGCGCTGGTCCCAGAGGAGCCGCTTGCCGCGCGGCGGGGTCGGGACGACGCGCGCGACGAGCGGGATGGTCACCGTCGAGGTGAGCTCGTCGCTCGCCTCGGGAGGCGGAGAAGAGCGCCTCGAGCCCCTCGCGCCCGCGCCCCTCCGGCCGCCGTCCCCGACCGCCGCCCTCGGCGACGCGACCGTCACCTCGATCTCCCCCCGCACGACGCCGTCGAAGCGCCTCGCGGCCGGGGAGTCGGCGACGTGGACGAAGACGGCCAGGTGGCCCGACCAGGGGTAGAGGCGTTCCGAGTGCTCGAAGCGGACCTCGAGCGGCGGCGGCGGCGGCGGCCCCCCGCCGTCGTTGCCGCCGCCGCCGGCGCCGCCCCCGCTCGCCGACATCGTGAACGTCGGCGAGCCCACGACCCTGCCCGTGGGCCCCATCCCGTTCAGGAGCGTCACGTTGAGCATCAGCGGGGCGCCGCGGGCGAACAGCGGCTGCTCGCAGTGCGGCCACATGTAGGGGCAGTCGGTCAGGTTCAAGACCGCAGGGAAGGCCGAGAGCCGCGGCGCGTAGCTCTTCAGGATCGCGGCGGACCTGGCGAGGTTGATCTTGCCGGCGCCCTGCTCCGCGGCCCGGACGTTGGGGAGGCGGTCGGCCCTCTCGATCAGGGCCTGCTTCATCGACTGATTGTTGTTGTTGTTGTTGTTGTTGTTGTTGTTGTTGTTTGGGAGAGGTCGGGGTTGAGAGAGAGAGAGAGAGAATGAGAATGAGAGCGAGAGCGAGAGAATGAGAATGAGAGAGAGAGAATGAGAATGAGAATGAGAGAGAGAGAAGGTAAAAGAGTGTGAGTTTTGTTTCGAGTGTTTTTTCTCGGCACCTGTCGACGGCGCCCATCCCCGTCCATCCCCACATCCCCAGAGAGGGGAAAAGAAAAGAAAAAAAACCACGAAAGTAAAAAAAAGGCCCCAAACGCACCGCAGGGTTGATGATCCCGATCGAGCCAGAGGGAGCAGACGACTCGACGGCGGGGAAGTCCTCGCCCGAGGCGATCGCCGAGAACGACCTGTTCGCCCCGAGGCCCGCGCCGTCCGCGGCCGTCGCGGGCCTCCACCCGTCGACGTGGAAGCGCGGCGCCCCGGCCGGGAGCGTCGACGCCAGCAGCGCCGCCGCCCCCGCGACCACGGGCGAGGCCACGGACGTGCCCGACAGCTGCCGGCACCCGCCGTCGATGCGCGCCCCCGACACGTCCTTGCCGAAGGCGACGACGTCGGGCTTGACCCTCCCCGCCCCCCGGGGCGCCTCCCACGTCGTCGCGCCGCGGCTCGAGAACGCCGCCACGGCGCCGTCGTACCCTATCCCCCCGACGCCGATGACGTCGGCCTGGCCCGCCGGGTTGTTGCACGTGCCGTAGTTGGGCCCGTCGTTGCCGATCGCGGAGACCATCACGACGCCGCTGGCCGTGACCTCCGCGACCTTGTCGACGAACGGCGCGTCGAGCCAGTCGGGGCCGCCGATCGAGAGGTTCACGATGTGCATCCTGGTCGCCATCGCGTAGTTGAAGGCGTCGAGGAACCACGACGTGAACGAGACCTGGTCGTTGGTGAACACGCGGAAGGTGTGGATGCGGGCCTGGGGCGCAAGGCCGGGGCACTGCGTGGTCGGCTTGTTGAGCGCGTCGCGCCCGCCCGCGGCGACGACGCCGGCGACGAAGCTGCCGTGCCCGAGCCCGTCGTCGAGCGTCGGCTCGTGCGTCCAGTTGCTGCGCTCGTCGACGTGCGCGATGTCCGGGTGGTCCGCCCGCACGCTGGTGTCGAAGACCCCGACGCGGACGCCCGCGCCGAAGTGGCCGAGCTTCCAGAGGCCCGGCGCGCCGGACTCGGCGGCGACCGAGGGCGGGGAGGCCGGGGTCGCGGCGGCCTCGCGGAGGGAGCGGCGGTGGGAGGAGGCTGCTGCTGGGGGTGCCGTCTTCGCGGACCCGTCGTCGCCGAACAGCCCGATCGTGGGCCTGGTGGTGAGGCGGCCCGGACGCTTGAGGATCTTGCCCCCGGCGTCGAAGAGCGAGGAGAGCGCGGAGAGCGCGGGCTGCTTTTCGTCGTCGTCGCTGTTCTTCGACGACTGCGGCGGCTGCGACGGCGACAGAGACGAAACGTCTCCTCCGTTCCCTTCCTCCTTGTTCGCCGCGTCGACCCACGCCAGCGCCCGAGTGAGCTTCCTCTGCGCGTGGACGTCGCGCACGAACGGCAGGGAGCGCAGGGCCGTGAGGACCTCGGCGGTGGAAGGGGAAGAAGAGGAGGAGGAAGAGGAAGAAGTCGGAGGAGAGGGAGCAGAGGCGGCGGCGCCCGAGGCCGAGGAGGCAGCGGCGGGGGAAGCAGCGGCGGCGGCTGCCGCGTCGCTCTCTCCCAGGCGCAGCACTCCAAAGTCGGTCGGAAAGGCCGCGGCCGCGTTGTCCCGCGGGACCCAGCGCCACGAAGGAGAAGAGGAGGGCCAGGCGCCGCCGCGCCTCAAGAAGAGCGACGCGAAAAAGCCGCCGCCGCCGCGGCCCCACCTCCGACCTCCTCCCCGACCTCCGCTGCTGCGAACAGCTCTCTCTATCGCCCCGGGCATCGACGCCTCCAGGGCCCGCTCGTGCTCCCGCGCCGGGGCGTATTCGCGGAACCTGACGATGTACTCCCCGTGGACGTCTCCCCAGGTAGTGTGCGGCGGCGGCGGCGGGAGGGGCTATTTGCAGAGTGAGTGTGAGAGAGAGGGAGCGAGGGTGAGTTTTTTTCTTTCCTTCTTTTTTTCCCCTCGAAGATCGTTCCTATCGAAACTCCAAAGAGCAAGCGCAATCGCGTCGCGGCCCCAGGACGTTCTTCCCCGGTTCTCTCTCGACCAAGCGCCGCGACCGAGGGGTAGGAGAAGCCCGAAACTCACCTCCTCGCCGCCTGGAGCGGATGTTAAGTCCCTCTGCGAGCGGAGACCCTGGAATGACGAGAGGAGCTTGGACACCGACGACAGAGGCATCATCGTCGTTGCTCGAATCGTGACCGCCAGCAGCATCACCGCCAGCGCCGCCCAGAGCCCAGTCGCTCTGCTGCTGCTGCTGCGGCGGCTCGCAGGAGACGACGTCAGCCTCGTCTTCGTCATCTCTCGCCTCATGGCGGAGAAGAAGAGAGGAAACGATAGAGCGGTGGGCTCTCCTCTTCTCGATGAGAAGAAATGAAAAAAAAACCAAAGAAGAGAGTGAGACGACAAAGCCGGGGAAAAGAAAGAAAAACTCGAAGCGAGAAGACGCTCAAAAACTTTCACTACTCTTTCGACCTCCGACCTCCCTCCTCCTTTCGAAAGAGCTCTCGACCCCTCCCCCCAAAAGGTAAGCCAGCTGCCGCTGCAGGACGACGACGCCCCCGACGGGACCTCCCTTTGCCTCTCTCTGCCTCTTTCTCTCCCTCTCTCGAGCCCCAGCGAGCAAGAGAAAGAGGGAAAGACAGGCCGGGAAAGGCAAAGGGCTGCTTGCTGCTGCCCCGGCTGAGATTTCCTCGGAGGAATCCAATTGGCCCTTCGGTTTCGTCCTCTTCCGCCTCCCGCCGCCACCACTCTCGGGAAACCCCAAGACCCCTTCTCCCTCATTTGGGGCCGAGGTCAATAACTCAAGACACCATAGCGAGGGAGAAAGGGGGACTGGAGTCACTGGCGCGGGATTTGAAGGGAGGCGTTTTTGCAATTGCGGCACTGTCAAACGCCTCCAGATCCCGAGCGCCCAAGAGAAAGACGTTTCTTTTCCTTTTTCTCTTTCCCTCTTGTCCCTCCCCTCCATGCTGCCTTCCAGCTCTGTCGCGCTCCCAAAGAGAGACAGAGAGAGAACTGGCCGAGCGAGAAGCGGGAGAGAACAGGGAAAGAGAGAGAGAGGGCTGGAGGCAAGCGGGAAGCGAGAGATTGGGAGAGCCGAGAGACCTAGCCAAAACAATCCCAGCCCCGGGCCCGGCAACCAGCAAGCGAGCGTCGCCGCCCATCGAAGCGCAAAACGCCCATTCTTCAACCCCTTCCTCTCCACCTTTCGTCCCCTCTCGAATCCGTTCGGAGACGGCGTCTTGCGTGCGAGCGAAGCTAAATTTTGCGAGAAGAGATCAAGGGCGGGCGAGAGTCGGAATCGGGGGATTATTCTTTCGCTCGCTCGATGGCCGATTTAGCAGTTTGGACTTTTTTTTCCCCCCTGCAGTTACACGCCAGGGGAAAAAACTAGGCCCGATGCCCGTCCCTGCTTGCTTGTCCCCGCTTGTCCTCTTCTCGCTCCTCTTTTTCGCCCCGATTCTCTTCGACTCCTCTCGCTCGCACAAATCCAACTGTTGTTTAACGCCTTGTTTCCCTCGCTTCGATTCTCTCCCACCCAACAACAAAAACAGCAGGGAAAAGAAACCAAAACCAAAACCAAAGATGTTCTTCAAGCGTCTCGCCGTCGTCGGCGTCGTCGCCCTCGCCGCCGCCAACGCCGCCTCGGCCCGCGAGCTCACCGGGGACAAGCACTCCGGCGAGGCCGCGCTCGCCCTCGACTCCGAGGCCGGCAAGCCCGTCGGAGTGCTCAAGAGCATGCTCAAGGCCGAAGGCACCGTGATGACCGAGGCCAAGGCGAAAGAGGAGAAGCTCAAGCAGAAGAAGTGGAAGGTCAAGAGCATCCCGCCGCTCAAGAAGGTGCGACGGGAGAGGGGGAGAGAGGGAGAGAGGATTGGGGAGTTTTGAGGATTGGAGTGAGGGTTTTTTTCGACACGCGCGTAGACGAGCAGAGAGTGGCAGCGCTTTCGGGCAGTAGCAGAGTGGGAAGAAGGGGAAGCGCGGACGATACTGACAGAAAGCGGGGAGTTTTTTTTAACCAACAATAACGACGATTCTTCTCCCCCGTCCCCCCCCTCCTCGCCAAAAAATAAAAATACCATCGCCACCACCACCAACAACAGCTGCCCAAGAAGCCTAAATCCATGGCTATGGCCCCCAAAATCAAAGCCAAGGAGGGAGGCGAGAGCGGCGAGAGCGGAGAGGCCGAGTCCAAGGTTCGTGAGATCTGATTTATTTTACTTTTTTCCTCTCATCATTTTCGTTTTCTTCTTCCTCTCACACGACCCCCAACTCACGGCTCTTCTTCCCCCTCACTTTCGTCTCAAAATATTAAAACAGAAATACCTCAAGGCCCTCGTCATGGACGCCAAGCCCGGCCCTAAGACCAAGTGAGCAAGAGAGAAACGGAGAAAGAGAGCAAGAGAAATAGAGGAAAAAAAGAGAGGGGTTGTTTATCTTTTGCTCACTGGTGCTACCCCACCACCGCCGTCACCCTCTTTCCAATTCACCCCAAACCAAACAACAGGGCCGCCAAGCCGAAGTACCCCTGCGCCGCCGCGAAGAAGGCCGCGGAGAAGGCCGCCAAGTACGGCGCCGGCGAGAGCGGCGAGAGCGGCGAGAGTGGAGCGGCTGGTGGGGACCTCTGCAAGCCCAAGAAGGTCAAGGTAAGAGGACGAGGTTTTGGACAGAGCCCCTTTTTGCAGTTTTCCGCGTGTGTGAAGAGAGTGAAAGCAGGAGGGATGGCTCGCACGGATGGTCTTTTGCTCACGCGCGAGGTGGGGAGGAACGGCAAAAGCGAAAGGGAGCTTGAAGCGAGCGAGCGAGCGACGCGCTCTCTCTCTTTCGCATGCGCGCAGTGGTGTCGAAAAACAACTCACTCTTTCCCCCCCCTCTTTCTTTCCCTCTCACTCTATCTCTCTCAACCCCCCGCGACATTATTACAATTCAAACAACAGAAGTCCCTCCCGCAGAAGGTGAAGAAGTACGAGGTCGTCAAGTAAGTGCTAAAAAGGGAGAGGAAGAGCGAGCTCTAGTTTTCGAGGAGACAGAGAGAGAGAGCTGCATTTCTTCTTCCTCTTTTTCCCCTCTCTTTCTCATTCCTTAAACCTCTCTTTTCTCCCCCTCCCAACCCGAAACAGGTACAAGATTACCAAGGACGACAAGAAAGGCAACAAGAAGGGGGGCGCCGGCGAGGCGGGAGAGGCCGCGGGAGAGGCGGGGACTGGCAAGTCCAAGCTGAGCGACAAGGTTTCGGTGCTTTCCAAGTCGGCCAAGACGCCCGCCGTCCCCGGGAAGCCCGCGAAGGCCTACGCCCCGACCAGCTCCGTGACGAAGAAGGACTCGGAGGCTGGCAAGCAGAAGAAGGCGAAGAAGGGTGCAGCGGGAGAAGCCGCGGCCGAGGTGCGCGTTTTCTGTTTTTATTGCTTCGTTTTTTTGCATTTTTTTGTGCCGTCGCTGCCTGCTGCAACGGAAGGGCTGCGCGCCACGGAAGGCTATTCCCGCTCGCGCTCCCCCTCCAACGATCCCTTCTCGCGTCACCTTGACAATGTCTTCGTTGCACCTGCAGAGAAACAGAAAGAGAGAGATAAGCGAGCGAGGCACAACACGCGCTCACTCGGTTTTACTATCGCCCCCCCTCCCCTCCCTCACAACAACAAAAACTCAATAATTCATCAGGCCGCGCCCGCTGAGATCAAAGTGAAATCGAAGCCGGTCAAGCAGGAGAAGGCCAACAAGAAGGGGGCTGCCGACGAGGCGGGAGAGGCCATTGCCAAAGGAAAGGGCAAGCACTAGACAGAGGGGAGGGAATGACGACGGGTTGTCGAAGCGAGGGAGAGGACGACGAGGAGGAAGGAACGAAAAAATTGGAGAGAGAGGAGTTTTTTTCCCTAAAAAAAACAACAAATCGCCACCGCACTTTTTTCTTTGTTTTTACCCCCTACACACCACACAAGCACCACCCCCCGTTAAAAACGCCTTTTACAAACCAAAAAGACAAATTCTTCTTCTTTGTGTGATCATAAAAAAAATCGAAAACGCGACGAACGAACGAAAGATACTTTGTTTTTCCAGTTGAGATTTTTTTGTTTTGGTGTCTGGTTTATCACGCGCTCTCTCTCTCTCTTCGTCGAGCGCCACAGCGGCGCCCGCTTCTTTGCGTCATTTCTCCCCCCCGCCCTCACACCCAAAGCAGCTCGGGCCCGCGGAGAAGACAGCGTAGCCAAACGGACGCGAAAACAAATCAAGAGAGAGAGAGATACACGAGCAGCGAGCTTTTTGTTTCTTCTTCGTTTCTTTCCAGAAAGAAATTATTCTTGCAAAACCTTCTCTCTCTGTCCCCTCTTCTCTCCCCCCTTCACTCCTCGCTCGCCGCCGCGGTGGAGTCCTCCGGAGCCCCGGCAGCATCCTCAGAAGCAGGGGGAGGAGGCACGGTCGTCGACTCCGTCGTCGCCTCGGCCGTCCCCTCCTTCCCGCCCCGCCCTGCACCGCCAACAGCGCCGCCCGCGCCCTCGCCTCCGGCGGCGCCGCCGAGCCGCGCCCTGCCCGCGTCGTGGAGGTTGAGCGACTCGAGCAGCGCGTCGTGCGCCGCCCTCGCCCTCTTGGCGGCCACGGCTGCGTCGGGCCCGAAGTGCAGCAGCGCCCCGGCGACTCCCGCCACGGCGAGCACCGCGGCGGCGCGCGCGTACAGCGGCGCCGCCGCACCGTCGGGCGCGCCGCCGCGGCCGCACCAGGCGAGGCGCGGCACGAACGCCTCCTTGAACCCCTTGTCGTCGTCCATCAGGTTCGGGAATAGCCACAGCGCCCTGCCCGTGGCCGCCCAGGTGACGCCGGCGAGCGCGCCGCGGACGAGCAGGAGGCCCAGGAGCACCGCGAGCAGCCCGCCAGACAGGTAGACGACGCCCAGCTTGACCCACCGCGGTGCGAGCGGGAACAGGCACGCGGCGATGACCGCGACGACGATCAGCAGGCTCCCCACGAGCGCCCAGGGCGAGGAGGGGCGGTCGAACGTCCACGCGTAGAACGTGTTGGACGCGTCGGCGCGCTGTCCCTCGGCGTCGGTGGCCGGGGCGTTGTCGGCGACCTGCCTGATCTTTTTGGGAAACTTGGCGACGCGCTTCATGCCTGGCGTTTTTCCGTTTTTTTTCATTTTGTTTTTAGAGAAAGGGGGCCCAGTTCGAGAGGGAGAGATGAGCGAAAGAGGGAGAACGAGTGAGACAAGAAGAAGAGGTGCCCGAGTCTGACCGCGAGACCATGGTCTCTGCGACCATCCACCTCGCAAACCCGAAATCTCGAAACCAGGCAAGGAACGAAAAGGGAAAAAAAAAACTTCAGCTCCTCACCGGGGCGCGGCTTCAAGAAGATGCGCTCGGCGCGCACCGCGGCCCTGCGGCGAACCAGCAGCTCCAGCACGGCCCCCGCCGCGGCCCTGGCCTGCGGCGAGCCCGCGGACGGGAGCGGCTTCGCGCCCGCGAGGCCCAGGAGGTCCGGCCTGGCCGCGAGGAACTCGACGGCGTCCTTGTGGCGGAAGAACTCGACGCGGCTCTCGCCCATGACGGCGTTGCCCCAGGGGACGCGGCCCTGCTTCTTCGGGGCGCGCATGGCGAGGGCGACGGCGAGCAGGGGGTCGGAGGCCGCGGCCTCGGCGGGGGTCTGGGCCTATCGAGAGAGAGAGAGAGAGAGAGAGAGAGAGAGAGAGAGAGAGAGAGAGAGAGTTGTGTTTGTGTGTGTGTGTGGGGGGGGGCGAGTTGGGGGGAGAGAGGAAAAAGAAGTGAGCATGGCGCGATGGGCAAAGGGCAGTGTCGTTTTCTTTACTGCTGGTGAAGGGAAGAGAGAGCTCGAGATTTCTCTCTTCGAGCTCGGCGAGGGCGCAGAGCGTCGTCAGAGAGGTTAGGAGCAGCGTTGCGACGCCAGAAGGGGGGGGGGGGGGGGCGGGGGCGGGCGGCAGCCCAGGCACCTCCCACGAGC
>Ga0114918_10000712_pt1 | contig 29083 bp, 14 predicted proteins | sample LantaG_FD_87015 | JGI IMG/M metagenome (GOLD analysis project Ga0114918, IMG submission 87015) | Deep subsurface microbial communities from Baltic Sea to uncover new lineages of life (NeLLi) - Landsort_02402 metaG | ecosystem: Environmental > Aquatic > Marine > Oceanic > Sediment | place...
ACCGTCGTCTTCAACCATCATTCCGGCGAATCTATCCATTGACCACCTCGATGCCGCATCTGAAAAACGGGTGTCGGACGATGTGATTTCGGATCTTTTCCATTTGGGGAATGACACTATCGAGGGTACGGACTTTGTCATTCACAATAACGGTATCCCTGAGTTCTTTGATCATTACTATGAGATCCGGATCCTTTTCAAGATAAAACGTCGCCCACAAATGCCGCTGCAGCTTTCCCAACAACCTCTTGTATGTCCTCCCCCTGATCTTAAGATCATTCCTCGACGCCTTCAGCGTTTTTTCGGTATCGAGCAGGAGTTCCACGAGCCTTCGCCGGCGGCGTAGAATGCGTTCAAATAGATTTTCATAAACGGCAAGATTGTTCTGCTCGTATTCGAACATCTTGGAATATGCCGACTTCGGGTCGATGATGGGGACGGACGGGGCTATCGAAAAGCGGTATCGGGTGCGGATGTCCTCCGCCGTCCCGAGACTCTTGACATAGTCGGATGCAAACTTTTCGGTAAATCGAATGTGGGGCTCCCCGTCATGTTCATAACGGATGCGCCACACTGAAACGGCAAGCTCCCTCGCCTGTTTTTCTACTACCGAAATAATCGAATCGTAGTCGGCAACGACTGCATCACGCGCCTGCTCCAGCTTTGTACGGAATTCCTCCATCTCTGACCTGAAACGTTCGATATTCGGTCCCGGAATAAAATATCCGTACGCCGTTTTGAACCCCAGAGTTCCCATTGCTACACGACAGGCGCCCGCCAGACGGGAAGCCTTCAATATCTTCGGTATACTGAATTTACGCTCGTACTTCATCTTGTCGGAAATGCCTACGCTCGGCAGTCCGCTCAGCATATCGGAGGAAATCGTCTTGCTCGCCTGCCACACACTGATGTCGATGTGTACAAATATTCCTTCGTCGACGACCGACTGGATGAATTCAAGCTGTTCGGGGGTCATTCCGTTTCTTTTTCCAAATCGTTTTTGACCATCAGTTCGACCAGTTGTTCAAACGAGGTACGGGGTTCCCATCCGAGAAGCCGTTTTGCCTTGCTGGCATCACCACAGAGAAAGTCGACTTCCGCCGGGCGATAGAAGCGCTCGTCGAGACGCAGAACCACATCTCCGGTATCCATACGTAGATATTTCTCTTCGATACCCTGGTCACCGTCAGAAATCACCGGGATGTCGACCGCCCTGAACGCCGCCTCGAGAAATTCCCGTACCGTATGTGCCTTTCCGGTACCGATCACAAAATCCTCGGGAGTGTCGTGCTGGAGAATCAGGTGCATCGCCTCGACATAGTCCTTGGCATATCCCCAGTCGCGCTTGGCATCCAGGTTGCCCAGAGTGAACTCTTCCTTCATGATGCCGAGCTTGATGCGCGCCACCGCCTTGGTGATCTTTCGGGTGACGAAGTTCTCGCCTCGACGTTCCGATTCGTGGTTGAAAAGGATTCCATTGGCGGCAAACATGTTGTAGCTTTCGCGGTGGTTCCTGACCGACCAGTACCCCTGCACCTTGGCAACACCATAGGGAGAACGGGGATGGAGAAGTGTTTCTTCGTTTTGGGGCGGAGGGGAGATTCCAAACATCTCGGAGGTCGATGCCTGGTAGAACCTTGCTTCGGGGCGGTTGACCCGCAGGGACTCAAGGATATTCAATACGCCGGTACCATTCACTTCAGAGGTGTATTCCGGAATATCGAAGCTGACTCGGACATGCGACTGGGCGGCAAGATTATAGACCTCGTGGGGTCTACATTCGGAAATGATTCGCGATATGCTCGCCGAATCGGTCAGATCTCCGTAACGGAGATTGACCGTGCCCTTCGACAACTTATGTATCCGATTTATGGCATCCGCATTCGAGCTCCGACGTATGAGCCCCCACACTTCGTAGTCCATCGACAGTAGAAGTTCCATCAGGAAGCTCCCGTCCTGCCCCGTTATCCCCGTGATCAGTGCCCTTTTCATTTTGGAGTGTCTCCCTGAATATTAGGTCGGCGTTTCCACTTGTTTTTTTGATCTGGACATGGGCATGATTAAATATGTCCAAGGTCGCAGACCAGTCGTACTTCGGATTTGCCAGCACCGCATCCGGATCGAAATCGACCCATACGGTTGTGATGCCGTTGAAGGCTATAGCCTTGGCACATTCCGGACAGGGCAGATACTGCCTCGTCGTCCAAATATACATCTCCGCGGTCGGATACTCAACATTTTTGACACCTAACTTTCGAATGATGTCTGCATGCTGCTTCGCCCTTTCGAGCTGGATGCGGTCGGCGTTATGGATTGCATTGCGTTCTGCATGTTCGACACGATCGTACTTCTTCTCGGAATTCCAAATCTCCGGAAGGTCGGGCATCCCCGGGGTAAGTCCGTTGTATCCGATTCCTATACTCCTGCCCAGGAACGAGATACATGCACCGCATTTGGTACGGGGATCCTTGGAACGCATGGCGGCGATACGCGCAATCGCCATAAACGCCTCTTCGAAAGTTATCAACGGGGCGAGTTCTCTCGGATCGCGCATGAGATTTCCTCTGCTATTTCTTCGATTCTGGTAAAGTCGTTTTCTACAAGAGCCTGGTTCATTTCGCCATATACTTCGACGATACGAGAGATATTTCCCTTGTTTGTCGGATCGCCGCCGAGCATGATACGGCATTTGTTTGCGGTGACGATGTGTGCCGATGTCGTCCTTTTCTTGAGGTCGAATCTACCCCCGATGGCACACATCGATTCTCGGATGGTGTCCAGCGACTCGCTGATATCGAATCTTTCGCAGATCAATTCCATCGCCGTCTTGATACTGTCCAACTGGTAGTATCGCAGAAAAAACTCGATAATCGTCCCGGATTCGTGACAGCCGAAGCAGTTGAAAAGCCAGACACCGTCTACCTGCGATATGCTGAACGACGGCTGCGTATCTCCATGAAGGGGGCAGACGCACATGCCGCTTTCGTACGACGACCAGTTGATACTCAGCCCCAGCTCGGATTCAAGATACTGTGCAAGGTTCGCGCGGTGTGTAATCTGTCTGCGGATTTCGGAATACCTGCTCATATGAGCCCCATTTCCTTTTTGCGCCGTTCGATAGCAGGTACCTCTACGACAGGAACGTCCGCGGGCTGCTCCTGCTCTACCGATACGGTAGCCGGTACAGCGGCTGGTGCGGGGACTTCCTTTGAATCTTTTTTGACGATCTCGTAGATGATTTTCTCGCCGTTTGGCCCGATTTCGATCCGCTCCATAATTTCAACTTCAGGCGGCGTATCCAGCATCATTCCTTTGCATGCATTCTGGACGGAATCAATCACATAATACTGCGACTGGTATTCGTAGACGCGCCCCGTAAGCGGTTCCCATCCCAGATAGAAGACGTCTTCGGAATTCGCGTCTTTACGAGCCTTGGTGATGATAATTGTGATTCGCTTCCCCTTTTTGAAGGGAAGCGACGTCAACATATAGTCGGCGTCACGCCACAGCTTCTGGGAACCGCCGACACCTTCACCGCCGGCTAGGAATGCAGCTTCGTCGGACTTCTCAAACGCATTCTTCTTTTTCAGTTCCCTGATCTTGTCGTTGTTCAACGATTGTGCCGTGGCGCCGAACATTCCGGTGTTTTTAGCATAGGATTGAATCCGGATACTGATATCGGCGAGTTCGAGATCGGCGCGCCCCTGAATTTTTACCGACCTCTCAATGACGTCGAGATAGTCGACCCAGAAGGCATCGATGTTGTGGAACAACCGCTGGGAATCGATCAGACCGCGAATCGTATCCCAGTCCGTCTGCTGCGGGACGGAAATGAGAATCAGGGTTTCCCCGACAATCGATTCGACTCGTCTGGTGGCTTCTATGACAGCCGACATGGTATCTGCATTACGGAGATTGTTGCCGTCCTTCATCGTCAAGCTGGAGATTTCACTCTCGATCGCGACGAGCCGTTCCATAATTTCATCGTCTGACGACTCCATGGTCACAAACACAACAGTATACCCCTGCCGCGCCATGCCATACGCGATATTGAGCATCAGAGTGGTTTTACAGCCGTGGGGAGGTCCAATGACGATCAGATACTTACCGCGTTCAAAACCCAAAAATCTGGAATCGATCGATTGATATCCGGTCATGATGCCATAGGCGATTTCGGGGTTGTCACGTCGGGCTTCGAGAGACGCCCGCACACGCTGCAGCGACTCCTTGGCAGTGGACACCCGGATGTGCCGATCAGCTTCCGTCCCGGTTTCAATGGTCTGAAGATCGGACATGAGAGAAGAAAGCGACTGGGACTGGTTCGACGTGGCACTGAGCAGGTCGACGATGCGTTGTCCGCCATCGACCTTTTCATACAACTGCTGCTGGATGTAGCGGTTGATCAGCCCTTCCTTCAACGGGGCGTATTCCGTGTTCTCGACATGGGCGTGGTACCGGTTCTGAAACGAAATTACCTGGGCACTGATGGCGGCGTCGTCGTTCAACACCCCTTCCAGTCTGCTTCTGAACGTCTGTTCCGTCGGAAGTACCTGGTGGTGCAGATAGAAGTCGCCGATGAACCCGTAGAAGTGGGCGTGTTCCTCGATGAGAAAGTATTTGAAGGAGATTTTGGAATTTACTGCATCCTGCATCAGATCTTGGTGACGCAGGATGAGCGTGAGAAACCTGCCTTCGTCCCGCCGTGCGGTTTCGAGCAGGCGGGTATTGGGAATAACCTTTCGGTTTTCCATGTATTTCAGATCGCTGGGCATGCATTCTCCAGCCTTCTTCTGTTCAGAAGGCGATACGGCAGAGCCGTTTTTCTTTCATTAGGACAGTTCCGGCGCTTCCGGACAGATTGAGCAGCGAAGTTATAGCGGCACCGAGAAAATCCGATTCCTCCATGATCCTGGTGACAATCGACGGTTTGATCGAAATGATGGTTACCAGACCATTGTTTTCCCGTCTCTCCAAAAGGTCGTTGAATGATTCCGCCACTGTACGCATGAGCGTCTTGTTCATGTCGGAGGCGATGTATACTTCCGAAATGAACAGGAAGCGGCAGTCGGACAGCAGGGTGATGGTTTCTCCGGCATCGCTCCAACTCTTGACACTGTTGATGAACTTGGCAAAACCTACATGGCGCCCTAGTGAATCAGGGTCGTATATCAGGGACTGGCAGACATGGATCATTCCCGATGTCAGAATCGCGGCCCCGATCTTCTTGCGATCTCTTCCCGAACCGCGGTGCTGGTCGTCCCCGTCGACCCCGCCGTCGATGATGAATCGGAAATCGCTCATCCACTGTTCGGGGGTGCTGTAGATGAACTCCGCCAACGCATCCTGAGAATTTCCCTCGGGAAGGATGGAACGGAAGTCGTTGCAGTTGATACCTATCATCCACTGCGACAACTGCGCCCTTCCAAACAGGAAGCACAGTTCATCCTTTAGTGCCGGTAGACTTTTCACGGTGGGCAACCTCTGATTTCAGACTTTTCTTTCCTTCAACGACGCTCCAGAATTCTCTTGTCGGCAGATCGTCGAGAGTAATGACATCGGCATTATTGGTACTGAAAAGCAGCTCTTCCTTGAGCTCTGGGTATCTCAGCAGGAACCCCCAGTGTGAATTGATCCGATTCTTGTAGCCTTCGGGGACATCACGAATCATCGTCTGACGCATCGCCTTCATGAATCTGGATCTGACGCCCTCGTCTGTTTTGATATGGTTCTGGACGGTGTCAAAATGGGTTCTGATATTTGCCAAGGCGACATCATCGCTCATTCTGGTGGTGAGAAAGGCATAGGTCATGATAAAGCCGTATCTCATGGCGCATTCTTCAAACCACCGTTCATCGGTAGCCTTGCAGACGAAATCCAGCATCCGATTAAAAATCGGTCCATCGGACGGGAAGTCGTCCTGCGATACGATGTTTGTCCAAGCGGCTCCTTCCGACAGGGTACTAAATTCGTTCCACGACGAGAACAGAAGCTTCAGGGCGCAGGTACTTGCCATGACGTCGATACTACGCGCCTTGAACATCGCAAACCAGTTGATCCAAGACAGAATCACTTCCCGGTTGAACTTCCCGGAGTTGATGAGTGTGTTTTTGATGTTTTCGGCATACATCTCCTCCTGCCCGTAGTTCTGGAACATCCGATAGCTCGACGACGGCATCCCGATTTCGGGAAGCACGAAGCGCTGGAAGCACTGGAGCAGGTGAAGCATACCGCCGCCGACGAGATCGAGCGACTCGGTGGGAATCTTGTCGAGTTCGGTCATTGCCCGGTTGTACTTCGGATTCATCCCGTCCCGATTGATCTTCTTCTGCCGTGGAGTAACATCTTCATTCTGTGGCAGGAGTTCGTTGAATTTCGAAGAATTGATCGGCGACATAAGTCGTTTCAAAAGCTTTTCTTCGATGCAGGCGGCGTTCAGATAATCCATCTTGAGCCCCTTCAACGGAGCGTTGATCTTCATCGTGCGTTCAAGCTGTCGACAATAGGATTCGGGATCGATGATCCCGTCCCAGTCGTGAGCCATTATCGACGGATCCATCTTCTTTGCCAGCCCGGAGAAAAACAAGGCGATCTGTTCCAAGATGCTCTTGGTGGAAACCTTTCGCTCCACAAGTCCCGAAGTGATCAACCCGAACATCGCCCTGCGGGAACGCAGCATGGAGAGCATCGTCTCCGGATATACCATCGGCTTGTGTGAGAACGGAGCCCACGACAGGACGTTTGGTTCCACCATGAAGATCATCGATTCCCTTATTCCGCATCCATAGATCATGTTGAAGGCGTGGAGCCTGTTCAGATGGTCGCGGAAGTTCTTCAATCTGGTATCCCTGTCCGAAGTGCAAAGTCTCTCGTCGTAGATCGACAGGAGATCCTGACGTGTCATGGGATTTGTCCAGACGGCTGTACCGGGTTCCGACACCTTGGACTTGCATTCGCGGATGATTCCCCGGGCGAGGACGGCAAAGAGGCGCCCCAGCTGGTTGGGTACTGAAAGGCATATCTCTTCCAGCGGGAAGTCGGGACGATTCACATCGAAAATCGACCGCAACATTTCTATATCGGTTTTGTCCGTCATGCGAACAGCCCTTTCTGCTGTGAATTCAATACCTGGGCTATCTCCTGTCTGAGCTCGGTAAACCCTATACACTTGTGCATGTGGAACTCGGTTTCGGACGACAACACACGATCTACCTTGCGCGCCTGATCGAGCAGATATTTTACCGGGAACCGGAAGTAGAAGAACATGCCTATTTCCTTTCCTTCACTGCACCGCAGGCATCTTCCGACCCGCTGCGGCACTCTGGTGACCGACGCACCGCCGCCGACCATGAAGACGGCGTCGATCGGCTTGATATCGAGCCCTTCATCAGCGAGCGTCGTCGCGATGACTACGTTGACCTCGCGACGACGAGCAGCTTCGATTACCCGGTTTCGTTTTTTGCTGCTGTCCCTGCCAGTCAGGAATTCTGCATTGGGGATCAACTTCTGCAACTTCTTTCCGTGTGAAATTTGTTGAACCAGTACCAGGCATATCTTGCCACGTTCCACAAGAAAATCAACCGTTTCAGCGATATTTCTGGCGAATTCTTCGTTGTCGGCGACACAATACTTGTAGATCTGGGCATATTTTGTATACCCGCCGGCATCTGCTTCAAGCCAGGTTGCGAAGATATGGCAGTCGACCAGAAACCTGTGGCGGATCAGATATCCTGCGGGAATGTTCACGATCCGCTTCCCGAACAGCCCCTGAATGACCATGTCCTCGCCGTCGTCGCGTTCCGGGGTAGCCGAGCCGCCATAACGCCAATAGGCATGGGGCGATGCACCGAGCACCTCCTGACACGTCAGAGCTGCAGCATGATGCACCTCGTCGAAGTAGATGCCGTGCGCCCCCTCGATCAACGACAGCACACGGGTTGCATCACTTTCTTTGAAAATTTCGGAATCGTCCCAGAGATCGTCCTGGTCGAAACGGTACACATTCGGATTAAAATCACTGTCGTTCCGGTGTAGACACCTGACTGCGCTCTGAACCGTAACGACATTGATATCTGTAATGTCGCATACGCTGTCACCGACCAATCCGATCGGTGCCCTTAGACATTCATTCAGTGTTTGATGCGCCTGATACATCAGATCCTTGGTCAGGACATAGAATATGAACGGTTTTACCTTTAGGATTCCGATGAGCCATGTAACGAGAAAAGTCTTGCCGCCACCGGTTGCTATCTGCAGAATGCCGCGAGTAAAATCGACACAACGGTGAACGGAGAATTCCTGATAGTCGCGGGGAATATACTTCTGAGGAGGATTGAATGTCAGATCAAAATCATTGAAGAACCGAGTGCGGTGATCGACAATATCGTATTCGATCTGATATTCGTCAAGAATATCCCGGACATACGAAATCAACCCGGTCAGAATAGGCTCGTCGCGTTTGTACAGACGAATATATCCGTCCCACTTCTTCTGTCCGTTTTCATCGGTCTTCTTGTACGACGGCATCTGCTGAAAGTTCTTCTTCAGATACTTCATCCTCTGGGAAAGCTGCCAGTGGACGATGTCGAGTAGTTCGCCGATGATTCTCGATTGTCTATTTCCTACATGGAGCTCGATCATTCCAGCAGTTCCAGTTCTTCGTCTGTTATTTCAAGAAGATTGTTGACGCCGCTGGAAACCAGCTCCTCGCGTCTTACCATGGGCTTCTGTTCGGCGGTCAGGATACCTTCAAGAAACCACTTTCGGGCATGAAGATAGTACAGTGAGTCGCAGTGGGGACAGAGGATACAGCAGGCAAGATCCCCAAAATGGGCGCCGTTGAGGCAGAGGTCGATCGACATTATCGCCGTAGCATCGATATCTCTGTCGCATTCACAACACTTTTTTGCCGCGCCGAGCAGCCAGCTGAAATCGTCAAACTGCTCATTCAGCATTATCCGGCAGCGGCGCTCCTTGATGATTTCGGCAACGGTGGGCATAAGAAGGCTCCTTGACAAGATTATCGGTATTGGAGCAATTTACCCCCGAGAGGTGCCTGCGTCAAGGGAAAGTTCGGGCATTTAATCTTTGTCGTCCTCGAGCGCATCGGGCTCAAGCGCAGGAACCTCGTCGACATCGGTCGTATGATCCTGCTCGTATGCCTCCCATCCACGCTCAAAAATAGCATTGTACAGTCTCATCCGTTCGACGGTGACCGATACCGGTTCCCGCTCGGAAACCGGGCCAAGTATTTCTTCGACCACCTTTTTACGGATGGCAGCCTTGTTCCTGAGCGCATAATCGTAGTCGTACATCGAGAGGTGGAAATAGACTTCTTCGGCATGTGCTGCGACTTCCGTAGGGGTTTTGTCCAGATAATCCTGCCAGTACCGCATCTGTTCGGCAACCTCTGGCGTCTGCGGCGAAGCGGGGATCTTCATGATACGCGGATCGGCGCGCCCTTCCGAAACAAGAATATCGTCCACGAAGTGAGATACCTCGTGGAGAATAATCGAAACCCGATCTTCGACGGTCGCCATCCCGGGAGCCAGGATGTTGAGCATGATGAACGGCGGTTTGAACGGCGCAACATTTTTGAACATCGAAACGGGGTTGGGGTTTTCCCGTGCCGAGGCAAAACCGCCCAGCATACCACGATTCTGGGGGTTTTGAACGAGAATAATCATGATGTCTCTGAACTCGACGCCGCGGCGGTTGAACATACCCTGTGCCGGGACGTTGCATGCCGGAATCGATGACAGTCCATGCACCATTATCGCCTCGCGATGACGGTCTTCGACTTCAGGAACCATGTTCTGAGCATCCTCGTACATCGATCTGGTCAGCGTATTCGGGGTACTTCCCAGGGGTGCAGTCCAGTTCCGTCGCGTCCGGTCGATCTGATAGGACAGATTAGAGGTCAGGGTCGAGCTTGCCGGATCGAGGGTGTACATGTCGGACACCTTGGGGATACCAAACATGGCAAATATTTCGGGAGGCATATTGAACGACGACCTGATCAGATACATGCCGTTCTTTTCCTCCACGATTTCGCACAATGCCCCGAACATTTCAGGATATTTGATCTCCGCAGCGTGGGTGGTGGTGTAGTATCGCTTGTCAAACGGGTTACCGATCTTGGACGAGGTGATATTGGAATAGATCTGAAGCATCATGTCCATGAAGCACAGGAGATCGATAGACTCCTTGTTTTCAGCGTCTTCTTCGGTTCCCAGAGCCTGGAGAATCCTCTCCCTTTCCGAACTGCTGAAGTTGACAAACGACTTCTGCAGAAGCAGCTGATAGGTCATATTTCCGAGATCCCTGCCGGTGTAGTAGGCGAGCCTCATCTTGTCCCGCAGTCGACTTTCAGGGCTACTTATACCTTCACTCGACCTCGAAGAGATGATGTCTCCAAGCAGAAGCTCTGCCACTTCGATGGGGCGTTTACCTTCCTCGTTGATGATATAGAAGGGGGCGTCAAGGGCGAATACGGGTTTACCGTCGTGTTCGTAGACAAACCGTTCAGACGCAAGTGTGTTCCCACCGGCAAAATCGCCAACGAGAAAGACGTCCTTTGTCCCGTCGAATCCCGGGACGCTCTCCTTCAGCCGCCTGAAGATTTCGGACTCTTCCGCGTCGCGTGCCCTGGATTTGTGGTATTTGACCAGCAGAACGTTCATCTGGTCGAACAACCGAATACTCATTTTGAGATCTGCTGCCATCTGATAGATTATCGGATACTCGCTTAGCGTATGGATCTGATAATCGGTAAAGGGTACCGGGCCGGAAACAAACTCCAGATTTTCATCCGGAACCTCGAAATAGTTCGACACCCATTCGGAAACCGAGCGCAGAAGGATCGTGTTTCTGGTACCGGACGGGGTGTTTTCGTCGATATCCAGACTCGAAGTCGAATCGGGGGACAGATTCATCCTACCCATGTTCGAATCGAAAACCAGATAGAGCCAGGCTCCTACAGCTCCCCCACTCTCCTTGATCACATAGGCACCGTTTTCCTCGACAAACTCGCGTTTGGGGGAGAACCTTGACTTGACGGCTTCGCGTCTGGAGGGCGAAGTTCTGAGTTCACGCGGCAGTTTCTGCATTTCGCGATCGATCATCACTCCGATGAACTTCGACTTGGCGACTGCAAGGGAGAGCCGTACCTTCAGAACTTCTATGTAGACGTCGTTCCCGACAAGAAACGCGTAGATGTCGAGAAGCCCCTCCCGTTCATCCGTTTCAAGCCCGGGAAACACCTCGTTTACGTGGAGAGCCATGCGGTTGTCCTCTTAGATGGTCTCTACTTCGAGGATCAGCCCCTGTCTTCCTTCCCGGCGCGCTTCGGGTGATAGATGATCTCGACCTCGTATTCCGGCATATTCCACTCCTCCCAGCCACGATCGGTACACTCTTTGGAATGAACCATGACGCGGTAGTCGAAGACGGGGATGCTGGAGATGAAGGGAACTCCGTCGTAGGCGGAAACAATCCCGAAACCGTGAGCCCACATCGACGCCTGCGGTTCGTTGTACTCCTGGTCGAAAAGACCGAGAAATCCGACCACATAGGCATCCTTGCGGATTGAGGGCGAGTGAGAATGTCCGCATATCGAATTCGGACCGAGAACCTTGCTTGCCTTCTCGTGCCGGTCGCCCCGTCCACCAAACATCTTCATGTCACCATGGTAGAAGGTGGCGTTGGCAAGATGCATTACTTCCTTGCTCGGGTACACCTCGTAGCCAGCACTTTCGGCGCTGGTCAACGTAGCAAATTCGAGAAGTTTGGCGAGTTGCGGATTCTTTGCCGTGAAGCGATCCAGCCAGCGTTCATGGTTACCCACAAAGACATAGCGCTTCGGTGCCCACAACCCCATTTTCTCCAATACGGCGAAGCCACGTCCGCATTCCTCGACGACGCACTTGCCGGTTGGCTCTCCTCGGTCGAGAGCATGGTGGTTCAGCGACCTCATGTCCCAGTGGTCGCCGACATTGACGAGGTGATCGGGTTTTATCGCACGGGCAACACTCTGCACCGTGGCCATGATCCTCGGATCGTGATGGTCGACATGGGCATCCCCAACCACCAGAACTGTTTCGTCCGGCGTTTCGACGCCGGTTTCAGTGATGATCCTGTCATAGTAACAGGTGGTGTATCCGGAACGGGTCTTCTTGATCCTTGCGGCATAAACCGTAGGATGTTCGTCCGGAGCAACGGTGACGATGACGCAGCCCTGTTCCCAGCTGATCTCCGAAACCTCCTTCTGACGCCTGCCCGTAAAACTCGCATCCTTGTCGTATTCGTCGAGTTTTTCGGGATCGGTTGAAACACCCTTCTTGGGTTTCTTGGTCTGATGGGGTTCGGCGAGGCATCCGGTCGTCCAGAATATCTGCCGGGAGCCTTCGCTACAGGCAGTATGCATTTCATGGGAATTTCGATTTACCACCGTCAGACGGGCACCGCGCTCATTGATCCTGATGGTTGCACTCGAACTCACCGTGTTTTCGCCACGATAGTTCTGGTTTGCCACCATTACCGGACCGACCCACGCGCAGTTCATGGCGATGTCGAATCCATATTCTTCGGCGGCTGCACGGACGAGGAGGAACTCGTGCTTCATGGGCACCACGATCAGATCCGGAAGTTCTGCTATCCTACTGACGGCGCCGTAGCCGTCCGTCATATGCCCGACATGTATCGGACGGGCTCCGAGTTGCTCCACGAGGTTCTTGCAGAGCCGGAACATGCCGTCGTCCATATACCTTCCGTACGATTCTCCGAAGACGACGTAGACACCCGGTCCGTACTTGACGTCCTCAGCCATGTCGTAGCCCTTCCGGATCGCGATCAATTCGAGCGCCTTTTTCCTTGCCTCCTCGAAATCAATCCCGGAAACAGCATCCTCCCCCATACGTCTGACAACATCATCACGGGAAATCTTCTGCAGAATCACCACATCGTGTTCGACCATGGAGACAAGCGCAACGGCGAGAATCTCAACAGCGTTGCGATCTTCGAGACTTTCGTCGTCGTCGAAGGCACCGTCGTTTTCCGACATTTCGCGCAGGCAGCCCCTGCAGACGCTGTTGAACTTTTTCTTTTCTCCTACCGAAGTCTTGACGTCGAACTCCGAAACGGGCAGGTTATTCTGACAGATGATGCATTTTCTGAGTGCATCCATTAGCCTTCTCCATTATGATTTCGTAGTAGAGACTCTTGTCCCGTTCATTCGCCTGTTTGTCACCCCTGAACATGTGGTGATGGATACAGACGGGGAGGCGTCCTATTCCTCCAATCCCTGAAAGCTCGATGGTTGGAACAACGCCCTCGTGAACGGCGCCACTGTAGTGAATTTCCTTTATATTTCTGAAGAACCTGGTCTGCAGATCCGGATAGAACGGCGGGCCGAAGTACGGCGAATCCGATTCGTGCAGAGGATAATGGTTCTTCCTTGGCATTTGATATGCAACTATACCGTTCCTTTCTCCCTGATCAACTGCTTTTGGGAAAAGTTCTGGTTTTTCTTTTTCAAGGTGTTCATCTGCATCTAGGGTCAATATCCAAGGTTGTGTACACTTCGAGATACCGAAATTACGACTTTTGGAGAAGTCGTCGCACCACGGGAAGAGGTATACCTGGGCTCCAAGACGATACGCGATTGAGGCTGTGGAGTCAATAGAACCGCCGTCGACCACTACGATTTCATCGGCAATTCCCTTGACTGAATTCATACTTCGTTCGAGATAGCGCTCTTCATTCATCACGATGTAAAGTAGGGAAATCACGACCTCAAAGCCTCGGCTACGCGCTCCGTCGTCCGGCGCCACGTGTATTCTGATCTGGATGTTTGCTGCAGAATGGCGGCTTTTTCCAGTGCCCTGCCATAGTTTTCATGAACATACTTCATGTAGTCGATTGCCTGGTCGATCTGCTGCGGTCCAACCTTCCAAAGGGTCTGGTTCTGATAGAAGTACGAAATTCTGGCGAGGTTCGGATCACAAGGTTCGGTCTCCCGACACTCGATGGTAAAACTGTTTTCCGGAGTCAGATATTCGGTCATACCGCTGTGGTTGCACGATATCACCGGTAAACCCCGTGCCGACGCCTCGATCTGCGTCAGACTGAATCCCTCTCCACGACTCATGTGGATGTAGCAGTGGCATGCATCGTATATCCCCGGCATTGTGGAAATCGGGATAATACGATTGTACAACACCACCTGGGGTAGATTTTGGGCGCGCGGCAGGAATGGACGCAAAGACGACAATACCACCTCCTCTCCGTACTGTGTTGCAATAACCAGACAGACGTCGTCTGAATCGTCGAAGGCGTTGATAAACGCCTTGATCAGGGCGTCATATCCCTTCCGCATGTTCCACTGGATGATGGTCAGAAATTTGAATTTCCCGAATCCCTCGTACGGATCTCTTCCGAAGAGTCCGACACAATTTTCCAATGGAAACTCGTGTCGGGAATCTCCTTCGGGAAAATACAGAAATTCGTCGATTCCGAGCGGGATCACCCGCACCGGCTTCGAAACACCATTCGACAAGAACAGTTCCTGGTTGGCGCGGGACGGCACCCATACTTCGTCACTGTAGAGATTGCAATACCTCGCAAAGTCCGGATGTAGACTTGAAGTTTCCATCATGGTGAAGAAGATGCGCTTCCCGGGATGGCGTTCATGCGGCATCGGGGTAAAGGCGTAGACATAAGGGTGATCGTACGACTTCGGCTTCAGACGGGAGTACAGTTTCAGCGTCTTCTGGGTTTCCGAATCGACCTGCGAAATCGTCGGGTAGATACTGATATACGGTAGGATGTTGTGGTTGTGCAGCCTCTGGACGATTTCACGGTTCATATTGGCATACCCGCCGGCATCGAGAAAACTGCCCCACCAGCCTACGACATCCGTACGCTTCCTGAAATAGGAATTGTCGAGAAGTGCCTCTCTGGTTTCCGGAAGTGTCTGACGCATACCGTCGAAATGCCTGAACAGAAGCTGGTCGAGAACCGGAGTCTTTTTGAACGGTAGTCCACGGGCAAGCCCGAGTCGTTCTCCTCGTCTTTTTTCTTCGGCGATCCGCTGGAGTTCCCGGGGATCGATCCGGTACAGATCCTGACCCTCCCGCGATATGCTGTAGACCATGCCGTCAACGAGCTCGACATCGCAGTTCACCGGATCTCCTGAAAGCCCGATGACTTCGGCACAGCCAAGACGGGTATGGGTAGTAGGAAACATCTTGACCATGAGGTCGGATAAGGAATCACCATAGAAAGTATTAACCGTGAGGGAGGTGACCACCCTCCGGTCTTTTTTGTCATAGACGACTATCATTCGGATTTTTCTACCCGATAATATAACTGGTAAAGTGCGTAGGGAAGACAATATACAGCTTTTCTGAGATCAATGTCATGTTCTCTGCACTTTCTGCAAATGACACACTGTACGCTTCGGAAAGCGTTCCTGCAAGCGTAATTTTGAATATGATGTCGCGCCAGACCGACGGTGCCAGGAAGTCGTCGCCCGAATTCGCCAGCATCGGGAGGATATCGGTACCCACGGAAATCGACTCGCGGAAGTTGAACGACTTGTTGTATTTGAGAAGTGCATTTTCGGCAGGAACATACCAGCGGTCGACCTGCGGACGAATTACCCCGGTATAGCCGGATCCCGAGACATCGAGGGTCGATACCAGCTCAAAGTTGGTGTCGCGGCGCGAAACACGATGGGTGCCAGCGGCATTCGTATAGGCTACATACCAGGCACCGTCCATATATCCCAACGAGGTCGGCTGGACCGTGATGTCGGTCATCGACAGCCGCCGTACAGCAACCAGGTTTTCAGCAAGCGTCTGGACAAATGCCGACGTGCCGTCCCAACCCAGAACATAGAAGACGTTGTCCAGACCGCTGATATCGATAAAGACATCGGTATCGGCACCGAATTCGGTATTGTAGACCGAAAGAGTCGGGGTGAAGGTACCGGTAGTCGTCAGTCCGAGTTCGAGCAGGTCGGTACCCACGATCGAAGTCACCGGACGGTAGTCGTCCGGAGCTATTTCAGCCCTGTCCACAGTCCTGTACATGGTACCGACGTAGTCCAACACCGCTGCAGTCTCGCTGTAGTTGAGAATGTCGACGGCGATGCGATAGAACGGTTTCAACCCCAGGGTGATCGTAAAAACATCGGCAGCCGCCTGGGTCTGGGAAAAGGCTATGGTACCAGCGGTATTGTCGACCGAATACCGGGTCGGATCTACCTTGGCACCGTACGGCGACAAGGACGATATTTCGTAGATAGAAACGTCATAACTGTCGTGCCACGCCCCGTTTACCGCCGTGTAGTTGCGGTTGTCGGTGGTCGAAAGACTCTCGTTGACACGGCTCAGGACGATACCGCTGACACCGTCGTTCATGTACGGCTGACAGTGCGAACCGTAATCGTTGAAATCGGTTGATATGCTGTGGGTGATCCCATAGCGAACCGTAGAGGTGTCGGGAATTTCGCCGCGGTGGGCAAAGATGATTTCACCGACATACCCCTTCTTCCCCTCTTCGATTTCGAACGGCTGGAAGAACATGGTATAGCCACGAGGACGGAAGAAGTCGTATTGCACCCCGAGCAGAACCGGGGATTCGAAATCATCGGGATTCCCAAACAAACTAGCTTCATACTGCATGTAGCGGGCAATCCTGTCGCCCGAGACGACATACGACAGGCCTTCACCGATATTGATCCATTCCGACCATGTCTTCAGGTCGTCACTGAATCTGATTCGGAAGAAGAAGCTCGTACCCGGAACATCGACTGACAAGAACCTGAGTTCGTCGAACAGGACACGCTCGCCAAGATCGACATAGTTGGTATACCGTCCGAACAGGATGTCGAGGCTTTCGGAGGTGAGAACGACGTCGACGATCTCCGGAGCGGTTGCCGCCGCCGAAACGGCGACGTTGCCGACCTTGATGTATTCGCCACCGGTATCACCGGACAACTTCTTCATGACCAGATCGTCGTACAATTCGGTGTTGGCAAGCTTCACAGCAAACACGGCGACGCCGTCGGAGGTGACGGCATTGACTTCGCGAACCGCCTGGGCATAGGAAAGTTCCGAGAGGCTTTCGCCGCCGTCGGAAATCAGGATGATTATCTTGCTGCTGTCAGAGAGCTGGTCTTCGAAAGTTATCATGCGCCGGGCAGCCAGCGCCACGGCATCGTTGATTTGACTGGCACCAAGCTCGGTGATGGAGGCAACGGCATCGGCAATATACTGGGCGTCGTCGGTTGGAAACCTGATCGAAGGAGCCGCCGAAACATCCGGGAACCAGTTGATATCCGAAGTCAGCAAAACCTTCTTTGTTGCCTTCACCTCGTCCGGAATGTTGCTCAAAACCGCCGTAATACCAGCAACCGCATAATTCCTCGGCTGGTCTTCATTGCCACCAATGATGATGATATCACTCTCCGTTTCGTCGTCCTCTGCCTCATAGAACGAGAAGGTGGCAAATATCCGAGTACCGTCCGGCACCGGAACAACACTGCCGTCAGAAAGCGTCTGGGTGGCGTGGAACAGCACAGTATTGCCGGCGGCGGAACCGGATATCGCCGTCGGCCAAGCGTCTACAATGGCTCCGTTGACATATTCCTTGCCGACCGGAATGATCTCGAGATTGAAGCCGACATCGACGTCGCCCTCTTCCCCGACGGTGATCGTTGAAAACGCGTAGTTTTCAAGTGTTCTGGAAACCCTTGTTCCATCAGGCTTTACACGACCATCGTCGTAGGTGACGATACCTTGAACGGCAAATCCAATACTTCTGTTTTTGATCGGACCACCGCCGATCACCGCCACCGCCCTGAGATCGTGGTTGTGGTTGATGGTGTTCCCGTCTTCGTCGACGAGTACGGCATTCGATATCATGTCGTCGGGATCGAGTTCAATGTCGATGTTGTGGACATGATCGCCGATCGTCTTACCCTCGGTATAGGTAATCGTCGAGACGGTCTTTCCCTTGTTATTTTCGTCGATCACAACTTCATGATAGTGATCGTGATCGTAGGTCGTCCGGAGATGATCAACCTGTTTCGTCGAAACCTCGAGTGGGAAATCATCCGGATCCTGGAATGGGACGAAAACAAGGTTCCCCGATTCGTCAGTTTCCGTCGTCCCTGCAGTGAAGGTAACAGTGGGGAGCGGATTTCCCGACTTCGCCTTGATCACCTTGTCACGCCATGTGACTTCGGCGACGACGAAATAGGTAGCCGAGCCCTCTCTCGCAAGAGGATAACTGAGGGAATTGAAACCGGATGACTTTGGAGATTCACATGGAGGAACCTCGGGCCATACCGCCGTCTGGTACTCGCTTCGATCCTTCGGTTCAATCGAAACACTAATTCCCAGCGGTTCGATCGGATAGATGCGCGGTTTCGGGATCTTCGCCTCGCCACCCAGCAGCGATGTCTGCATGAACGATACGGATGCACTTTCAATGCCAGTTCCAGTGACGTTGAACTTGCGCGAGCGGGTATACATGTTCACTTCGATACATTCGGGAGAGGAACACGGCGGCGGTTCTTCATCGGAGGCTTCACGCTTCGGCGGACGACCAATGAACTTGTTGACATAGAGCCTGTTGTAGACCCAGCCACCTCCGGGGAGATCGGGACTGGTTTGGAACGGGCCTTCCGGCGGCGGATCTTCCGACCATCTCGGCAGTCTGGTGGAAACGTTCAGTCCTCCACCCGAATAGACGACGCCCATTCGGTCTTCGATAAGATTCGGTGCCACTTCCTCAATAAACGGGAAACCCCGATTGATTGATTCCGGAAGATCACCGTTCATGGCGATGTAGTCGATGCCGTCGGCCCACAGATTGTCACTACCGCTATAGATACTGTCCGGATTCGTATTGCTACCTTCGGCGTAGAAATAGAAGTTCCCGGGAGGCGTATCGACGCCCCAATCAATATCGGCGGTGATTTCAGAGAAGAAACCACGGAAGGACGCATTGATACTGATTGATTCGGTGACTGTTCCGTCGGCGTCGCGAACTCCACCAAACGTATTTTCGACCGTGATCGGTTCATGCGGTCCAAATATAACACCGTCGGCAAGTCCACTGACTGTCTGACTGATGGACGGGCTCATCGGAGTACCGCCTGGAACGAAGTTTACGATTGTACCGTCGTCTACATCCGAAACTTCCATCCACGAAACGGTAGCACCGAGGTTGTACTTCGTCTCACCGTCGGCGTTGCCGGATGTCGGACCGACATACGTGATGACCACAGGATTCTTGTAGTAGACTGTTTGTTTGTTTACGACCTTCTGCCCGGTATCTGGAACCTCGAAAATGGCATGAACTTCGAGAAGGGCGACGCGATCCAGTGCAGGAATGGTAATCGAGACCTCGCCGTTGACCACTCCTACGGTGTAGCTCGCCGGAGCATCTCCAAGCAGATCGGTAGCAAGCAGGGCGTCCGCAACCGACGCCTCGTATGCGTCGTTTTCGGTATTTGTAGACAATATCATGATACCGCCCGACATGTTTTCATCGTCGCCGCAGCCGTCCGGATTACCGAGTTCGTCGTCGGCAACCAGTCTGGTGTTCTGGGTGCGGCGGGCGTCGTAGATGTTGATCAACAGACTGCCGTCGATCGGGAAGTCCTTTTCGGTGACGGTGTAGTTGATCGTCACGGTATTTCCGGATGCGGCGTACACGCCGGCGACCGCTCGATTGAAAAACTCACCTTCTTCGCCGCGGCAGTTGTAGAAGGTGACGGTATCGTCTACTTCGTTCACGATGGTCACCGGGATGGCGAAGTACACATCGGTACCCTCCATCAGGATGATTGCGATCTTGTCCCCCGAATTGTTGAAGATCGTCATAACGGGATTGATCTGATAGGTTCTAGCAAGATATTCCCGTCCTGCAACTGTGACCTGTTCAACTTCGGTCGGGAACGACTTCATAGTGGTCGAAGTGTATCCGTTCGAAACGAAGGTACGGAAGTCCATGACGAAGTCGGGGGTACCGTCGTAGTAGGAATCTTCGACTTCGGTCGTCTCTTCTGCGGCGGCGACGGCTTCGTCTCCGGAATCGACAGCTTCACCCTTCTCAAGTTCTGCAAGAGCCTGCAGACGGATTTCCTCCCGTTCGGTCAGGTTGAACAGGGATTTCGCCAGGGCGTCCTTGACGGCGGGATCGGTAAACGAATCTTCGGTAATCGGTCCGAGACGTACCGAAGTCCAGCCGCCATTGGTAAGCATCGATATCGTGGAACGACGAACTCTGCTCGGATCGCTGTTGTAGTCGTCCGGATCCGCCGTAGGACTGACCTGTGGCGGATCGATGTCGCTGAAAAGCGCCTCGGGAAGCTGCGATCCGGTATAGATCGGCGTGGTATCGACTAGATTTGCATAGATCGGCAGCGGCGTAACCAGTTGAAGTTCAAGATCCCCCTCCTGTGTTGCCGGCAGTAGAATTGCAGCACTTTTCGACATGAGATAGGCACTGGGTAGCGGATCGGCTATTGTGATGCGTCCCAAGGCTGCGTCAACCTCCGAAACCACAGTGGTAAGATACGACTTTATACTGGTTTCGACGTATTTTTCAGGGTTCCGGTCTTCATCGATGACGTCGATTTCATCTTCTCGGGTAAACTTTGCAATATCGTCGGTCGAGACAAACAGGATCGTGGCTCCCGCTGCGGCATCGGCAGTCAGCAGGATCTGATCCTGCATGCCGTCCACCTCGTCCTGCAGTTCCTGATTCGGCTCCTTGTCGACGTACCATTCCACCAGTGTGCCGTCCGGGAGACTTTCGCCGTTGGCGTCCACAGCATCCACTTCAAACAGGGCGGTTTCATCGGTAAAATAGAGGTTGACAAACGTCCACTCGGTCAGCGGTTCGAATTCCCACTCGATATGGGCACCGTTCACGGTTTCTACAAAAAATTTGATCGCGCCCCTGGCATCGGCATCAAGAACAAAAAATTCGAATGCGGCGGTCTCACCCCAGTTCTTTTCGGCGCGGGGCTGGTCATAGAGTTCCACCAGGGCACCCCCTGCGGTCGTGAATGAGATAAGGCTCGACTGCTGGGTGCGTACGCTGTCCGGAGAATCGCTGACGGCGGTAACGAAATACTGGACGTGGAATCCGTCACGGTCGACAATATTTACCTGGTCGTTTACAGCAAATCCCGAAGAATCGGAAACCGGGAACGTCGAAACCCCGATTGCGGTATCGGACGACAGATTACTATAGAAATCAGATGCAAGTCCGGCGATGAAATATCTGGCGGTATCCTTGGCAGAATCCCCAACTGTGATATTCAGGGTTTCTACACTGTTCGGCCCGTTTGTGGCGGTTGAAACCGCTGGACTCCCGGAAGCCCACATGTCGCGCCATCTCGATGAGGCGCTGGAATAGATGACCTCCTTCCAACCGAGATTGAACCCGTAGACGACGTACGGGTTCCCGTCTTTCAGATCCTTGAAACCGTACGAAACAATGCCGGTTGCCAGATATTCCAGAACATTGTCGGCAGTCAGGGGATTGCCGTCGGAGTCGAACCCCGTTATCGTATCGACATCGGCTATATTGACCACGACCCCCTTTACCCGATTGGCAAAGGTGGCGGATATCTCCGACAGGACTCTTCCTCCAAATCTAACCATGTCGTAGGTCAGGTTTCCGGAAAAGGTATCGGCAAGCCGGTCGACTGTCTCCTCTATCGTCGCCGCGCGTAGTCCAAACGGGTCGTTCCACCCCGAACTACCGGACGAATCGACGACAAACGACACATGGAGATCGTTTTGGTCAAGAACGACCGCCTTGACGGTCTCTGTCGGTCCGGGATAGTACGTAGGATATTCCGGATCGATTTCGTAGTCGACCAGACGCGTATTGTCGAAGGTGCCGGATTCCAACTCCGTATCACTCTGGGTGTCGCTCGCAGGATCTGCCGGAGGCGTAACCACCTGATAGGTGATCTTACTGGGATCACTGTTGATAATCCGGCTGTAGGCGTCGAAATCGCTCTGTATCCGCACCGATCTACGAACATCACTCTGCAGAGTCCATGTCGTGCCGTTGGCACTGACATGGGCATTCGACTCCCCAATAATAAAACTGTGGTTCCAAGTGGCAAAATTATTCTCGTCTCCCCCGACCTGGTACATCACCAGCGAATAGCCGTATTCCGGCGTATCTTCCTCAGGAATACTGAAATTGAAGAGATACCATGCCGCATCGTCGATGGCGGTGGATGCCATGGTGGAGGTGTCGACAAGCGTTCCGGGAGTTCCATCGGATCTGGCATACCTCAATTCGAGTACCAGCGTGAATGTTTCATCATCATCAGCGAGGTGACGCTCGAGATTAACGGCGACGGAACCGATGGAAACTTCGTTCTGGCTGAGTACCACGCGCTGCGACAGCCGGTTGTCGACGGTTGAAGAGTTGACTGCTGTGTTGCTGGTTTCGACGAACTTTGTCGAGTTCCACGCCGAAATGTAGAAGACGCCGTCGAACGAGTCGTCTCCCGGAAGCAGTCCGTTGTAGAAGGCGTAACCACCCTTCTTGTAGATGATCCGGGGATAACCGGCGGACACGACGACCTTGGGCTGGCTGTCGTCATCCGCATAGTCGACGTAGTAGGCGTCACTGAGTCCGATCCACGGGGAGGAGTGGCTTCTGTAGTTGAGATATCCGTCGGAAATCCAAACCGCATGCGCCGTTCCGTCGGATTCGACCTCGAGATCGGGGTTGTGGTGGTCGGAACCCGAGGCGACGGTGTCGGATGCGATCGTGGAGCCATCTCTGAAGATGTGCCTGATCGATCTCGAAAATCCGGTACCGCGCTCATACAAGAGATCGAAGTCGTAGGTATTCGACAATCTGAGCACCACATTGTCGACCGCCGCCGTCTCGACGATGGAAGACGGGGTTCCGTATCCCGACAGGGCGTAGAACGCGATCCGATTGTCGGTCGTCGTATAGGCAACCAGACGGTAGCCGCTGTTGAAGTCGTAGGACAGGGAGGTAATATCATTGGTTTCCGACACCAGTTCGGTCTGCGATCCCCACGTATCCCCCGACTTCGTCCGCGAATACAACTTGCTGCCTTCGGCGTAGACCACCGAAAAACCGGAGGAGTGTTCGGGAACAGCAAAAACGTCTACCGGTCCGGGGTCGATTACCACAGGGGTGTCGAATTTGCTGTTCAGGGTGCTCCAATCCGTAACCGCCAGCTTGTTTCCGTCGGTAAGATAGAACAGCGACTTGTCCGAACCCGATACCTCGTATTTGCCGCCGCGTGAGCCGTTGGCACCGGTATCGAGCTCCTGAAACCAGATCGACCCTTGGGTGAACCTGTGCTGCAGATCGGTATCAGCCGACCATGCGGCGATCGGGCTGCTCGTTTCCGAAAGGATCATCTCCTCTCCGAATACGTCATCCGTCGAGCTGATTACTATTGAAGCCAGTTTGTCCATTTCAGAACGGTATCCTTATCGGTACAGCCAATCCATCGGTTCCCACCGCCTTGTACACCAGATATCCGGCGGAGGTGGCGAAGAACACCGCTTCGCCGTCCGTATAGATACCGGTGATGGTGGCGGGTAGAGGTCTGAATTCGTCGAAATCGTTGAGATCGATGTCCACTTCCCAGGTTGTGCCGTTGTCGTTCGTCTTCATGATTTTTCTACCGCTTCCCACCGCATACGTCGTACCGTTTATCGACCTCGTATCGACCACTTCGTCGATCAGCGCCTGCGGATAGTGCCCGTGGAACAGCGAATCTCCAAGAATAACCCTGTTGTCGTCACGGAACAGTGAAAATTCCCGCTGTTTCACGATATGTTCGTGAGATTCTGTGAAATTCGGACGCTTGAAGGACACATATGCGCCATCGGCAACCGTGTAGGCGGACTCCAAGCCGTCTTCAAGTTCTATGGTAACAGGACTCGGTATTGATTTTACCGCATTTCTCTGGTATTGACCTTTCCCGTCCCTCATGTCGGCAATGTCGCCCACTTCGATATCGGAGGTATCCGTCACCGCTACCACCGTAGCAGCCTGGGCTGCGTCCACCGTCAAGAGCTGCTGGTCGATCTCGACCACGGTATAGAGCAGATCCGCCGACGAAGAATCCTCCAAAAGAAAGTCGAAGGGGCTCGAGTCAATAGTGGTAAAGCCGGTCGAACCGACCAGCGATGCCACCGAAGTCCGATATTCAACCCCGTTTCCGTTAAACAGTCTCACTGCAGAACCTACCAGAAAATTCGAATTGTCGGATACAGTCCACGAATCTCCCCCGATAAAGACATCTGCGGTCAATGCCTTTCGGTCGGCGATGAACGTCGGCTCGTAGCCGGTCGAGGTGGTGTGCCCGTAGCCGACCGTTGAAAAGACGACCTGGAAGCTGGCTCCAACCTTCTTGTCGTCGCTACCGGCGAAATCGAACGTGTCTGCCGATTTGGCGACGATGAACTTGTCGCTTCCGTGGGAAACAATGGTCAATCTGTACGCCACCTCGGGATTGGAAGGTGCATATGCCAACAGTTCTCCGCCCGTAAACAACGTCGGATTTGCCTGAACGAAGGTATCGTCAAGATTTTCGACTTCGTCCAGAAGCAGTTCGACCGTCGTCGCCGTCACCGTTCCGAGGGAATCGATGATACCGGTTATCGGTCCTTCAACCGGGGTCAGATCATGGAGATGCCCACTTGTTGCCGAAGATACCTGGTCGTTGAACGTGTTCATCGGATTGAACGGCAGCCCGGTGAAGAAGAAGTCGAGTCCCGACAGAAGAGTGTTGTATACGGTGTAGGACGAACCTCCTGCAGAGAAAGATTCGTCGATGGTCATACTGATTTCATCGTTTGCCCTTACCGGAACGCTGCCTCCGGACGGGAATCCGTCGACGCCGCGCGCCGACACGCTGTTCCCGCGAAAACCGTTGACCCGGGGCTGGTTTTCGTATTCCACAAAGATAGGAACCGTTCCATCGCCGTCGGAGGCGAAGACAACCCCGCCTTCGGCAAGGGCGACGAAGGGATCCTGCGTATCGAGTGGATCGTTGAACACGATGGAAACGTCGATAAAATCGGTTCCATTCGAGGTAATCGGGTAGAATACCAGTTCTTCCCGGGTGAGCCCGTATTCCGAATCGGTCGGTTCGAGGAAGAGCGTGCCTCCCCTGAGTTGGTCTGGAGAAACGATGCCGTCGTATTCGACGAAGATCCTGATTGTCGGCCCGATAATGGAAAAATTCGAACCGGCGACGACATAGGCATCTGTCGACTCGGCGATGATCGTCATACTCATGTCGGGATGCATACCGCTGTTACTGGCGATCTTTACATCTTCGGCACCGGTTGTAAACCATAGGGAGTAGCCGACAAACTGGTTGGCTGCCGCATTCTGGTCGAGCACCACGGATACGACAACCCGTCCGCCTATGTTGACGGTGGACTTTACAATTCCGGTGATGTTGACCGACTGGATGACGGCGCGGTTGCCGTACGTGTCGATGAAGCCGTTTCGTTTTCTCAGAGACGAGAAATACTCTCCGTTGTCGGACAGCATACCGACAGAAGTTCCAACCATCAGCTGTTTTTCGGAATCTTCGTAGAGGACGTTCACGGAGGGAGGGGGCACCACAAACGAAGTACCGGACGATTCGAAGATGCCAACACCGAAGAGAATGACGACATCGAGGCGGTTGTCGACGATCTCAAACGGAGTATCCCCGTATGTGAAGCTGCGTCCGGACAGCAGCCCGTCCTGCGGAACCGCCCCCGACCATTCGACGGTAACTGTGGCATTCTGGACATCAGTTACAGAAATCGTCTTTACAACCCCGGCAAAACTCGACATCGAGAACATCGGCGACCAGACGGCACCGGTATCCGTAGCCGTATAGACCCCGGAAAACATCGTGTCGACACCGTTCAGACACGAGGCAAAACTCCCGTTTTTCAGAAGCTGGAACCTGGTTATCAGAAAATCGGACAAATATCCGGTTCCACTCGAAAACGTCGCCGCCCGCCAGCTTGCACCGCGGTCGTCGGATACGGAGGCAAAGTCCTCACCTGAAACAACGATGGAGTTGACAAGATCCTCGTTGATATTTTCAGTGGTCGGGAAGTCGCCCCACCAGTATGTTATCGGATCTTCTTCGTCGACGACCGGCCCCCAGCGCGGAGCGATCCGGGTCGCCGTGCCTCCGACGACGTTTTCATCGACCTGCTTCCATGTCTCGAGAGACCCGTTGACGGTTTCGTACAGCCCGCGGGTCGTGGCTGCATATACACGGTCGCCTTCGTACTGCATGACATCGTATGCCCCGACTTCGCCGTTGATGTCGATACGAAACCAGTTGGCCTCCAGGGATACCCGCCTGTCCATGACGAAGAAGCCGACATTGCTCGCCACGAAGAGAAGATGCTGAAAGGTGCCGTATCCCTGCACCACCCGGTAGATCAGGGAGGATCTGCGCCTGGCGACGGTTGAATCGTATACCGCAAGACTGGCGAGATCGCTGGCGGCACGGTCGATCCAGCGATCGATATTGGCGGGATCACCGACGATATCGTTGTATTCGAATGTAGTGATAAAGCTGTTTTCGAATTCGTCGCCGACACCGGGAAGCGCAAATTCGGAGGCGATCGTCAGATGAATGAGATTGGCGGTATAGACGTCGGCGAGCGGCTTATCGAGTCCGATCTCCTCATGATACAGGGCATCCTCTATCTCGTAGTGGGTGTTCAGTCCGACATTGACGATCTTGCCTTCGTAGACCGTAATCCTCACTTCGTCCTTGCCGTCCAGTGCCGAAATCAACTGCACAGGATTAGCGGTGTCCTTGGCAATGGCGACTTTTGACCTTTCTGTCAATACAAGGGCATTGTTCGAAACACTGCTGTATTCGAAGAAATAGGTGTCGGCGAAGTCGCGCCCCTGCCCCTTCGCCAGAAGCGATATCTTGACTATCCCGGAATCCGGAAAATCAGAGACGCTTTCCGGCTCGATCTGAAGATCTCCGATCTTTACATTTGACGATAATGCCGAAGAAACTCCGAAATCTATGACACTGACATTGCTGACTTCGACATGCATATCCTGCGTACGGTCGATGCCGCGCTTGGTCGACTTCAGAATCCGGTCGTTGACGTAGAGGTCGTACGGGATTCCGTCACTCCAACCGTCCTGTTCCGGATAGTACAGGGAGAATTCGTCGATGACATTGACGGGGGAGTTGCTGACGACGCCCCCCTTGAAATCGATCTTGTTGGAGATGTTGTTCAGCCTCCACGTCATGACACGACCGACACCGTCGACATAGACCGACGGAATCGAAGTGCCGCTGTATGACAGGACTTCCGTTGCCGTTGTGCCGTCGAACGAATATACGATATTTTCTCCGCCCAACAGGATTTCATCCTGCAGCCTGTTCCACTGGGCGGAATGGATATTGGACGCAAACGCCTTTTCTGTCCATGTCGATCCGTTCGCCGTCCACAACAGACCACCGTCCACCGCCAGCCATACCTTCCCAAATGCGGCAAACACCGTTCCGTGGTCGGACACCACTGTCGATGGTATGGAACCGAAGGAGCTCCATGTATCTCCGCTGTCGGAACTGCGATAGAGAAATCCGAGGGTGTCGAGAGCATAGAATGTCCTGACCACCGAATGAGTATGTCCGTCGGCTACAGCCACGACGCCGTCGTCGATACTATGAAAATGCCCGGCGGCGCTCGAAGTATTGCCGTTTCCGAAGATGTCGACGTCGACGGTATGAAAATGCGCAGAGACGGTGTTTGTGACATCGAGTCCGGGGTCGAAGAACAGATTTACAACATCGCCGGTACTGAGATCGTCGGACGACCAGTTCTTCCCGAGATCGGAGGTCTTGGCGACAGACCCGGAAAAGGCGATGACGAACGAATCGGCATAGCCGAAGGTGACATCGGCGATTTCAGAGATGAAGCCCGGGAGTCTAACCTGGTTGTATCCGGAATTCGGCGATGTCGCGATTCTGAACCCGGTGCTGGTGGCAAGGGCGAACATCCCGGAATAGTTGCGTTCCAGATTGAAAATGTACCCGAACAACTCAGTCTCGTTGACGATGTCCCACTGGTCGTCGACATCGTTGGTCTTGGCAACGAGGGCACTCGCAGCCACGGTGAACTTGTCGACCGATGCCTCATATCCCGAAGGGGACTGGGGATCGGGAATCGTCTTCTTTACGATGTTCCGGTGGAAATCGTTGCTGACCATGAAATAGCGAAGTTCCTGCTCCGAAGACTCGGTATCGGTATCCACCCCCTGGGTATCGGCGGTAGCAGTCTCGTTTTGAATCTGGTAGAGGATCTCCTCGTCGCTTCTGATCTCGTCCTCTCGCCGCACCATCGTATAGCCGAACTTCAGGAGCCTGTAGTCCTCGACATAGAAGACACTCAGTTCATCGAATCCGGTACTTTCCGACTCGTTTCGAGAACCAACAAACCCAAAATAGTCGCCGATGGCGGTAAACTGTTTTTCAGCTTCCGCTATCTGAGAATCGAAGACGTCGTCGATAACGAGAGACTTGTCGGTCTGCGAAGTGTATTCGGCAGCCGCCTCCTTCATTCTGGTCTCAATATCACCGGACTGGGTGACGACGTCGACGCCGTTTACAACCCAGTAGTAGACCCCTGCAGCGACATGGCGATACAGCCCGTCGGCGGTACCGACAAGATAATTGCCATTTCCCTCGTCGGTGACTGCATAGACAACTTTGGCATTTCCAGCGAGATCATCCCGTTCGATATCGAAGATTCTACCGTCAGTGGATCTCGCCCGCTTTGTCTTCGGTTCCGCCAGTTCAAGAAAGCGTCCCATGTGGTTGAGTTCGGGGATTCGTGCGGGATCGAACTCGCCGGAGGCAAACTTGGATGCGGGGATATAGAGGATGTTCGCCTGCGGAAGTCTTCCGGTCACTTCGGAATTGGTGGTGATTTCAATCTCGACCACATCTACATGGGCGGACTGTGAAAGTGCCACGGTTACATTCGTCGCTGCCGGCGAA
>Ga0114918_10000713_pt1 | contig 29036 bp, 24 predicted proteins | sample LantaG_FD_87015 | JGI IMG/M metagenome (GOLD analysis project Ga0114918, IMG submission 87015) | Deep subsurface microbial communities from Baltic Sea to uncover new lineages of life (NeLLi) - Landsort_02402 metaG | ecosystem: Environmental > Aquatic > Marine > Oceanic > Sediment | place...
TGAGATATCCAGGCTGGCTGATGCGCTTTGTGCAGCGAAAAAACAAACGCAGAGAGCTGGCTCGTTTCCATCATTACAAACGACATAACTTATTGGCACCACTACGTGTTGCAGAGCTAAAATGAAATCAGACAGTACAGATATAGAGCCGCCGATGTTACAGCGAGGCAAGTTGGAGTCAGAGCAAATTGGGCAATCTTCGCCGGCAAGAGAGTATTTCAATAGAGCGCTGCCAAACAGGCTCGAAGCACGCATTCGAGGCCATCGTACACAAGTACATGAAAGACGCATATTTCATTGCTTTGGGTCTGGTCGGAAATCGTGAGGATGCGCTGGATCTTTCGCAGGAGGCATTTATCAGGGCCTATAATAACCTCGAAAGCTTCAACTCCGAAAGAAGTTTTTTCCCCTGGTTCTATCAGATTCTCAGAAACCTGTGTTTCAGCCATCTGCGAAGAAGGAATCGCCGTCAAGCACGGTTTGCCACCGATCTCGATTCCGAGCAGAGCACTATTGAGCCTGAGGCCCATGATGGGTTTGCACCGGAGCTTGTGGCTGAACGCAACGAGGCCAAAGACAGGCTTTGGAAAGCAATTGGGCAACTCGAGCCGAAGCATCGAGAAGTTATCATACTGCGGCATTTTCAAGATCTCTCGTACGAGGAGATTTCTCAAGTTCTGCTTTGCAACAAGGGGACAGTGACGAGCAGGCTCTACTACGCGCGCAAGAGATTGAAAGAGATACTGGAAAGTTAGAAAGGAGGTCGGTAAAAATGACCTGCCAAGACTACAAAGAGTTGATGATGGGTTTTCTCGACGATGAACTGGACAGCGAACAGATTCAGCAGTTCAAGCTGCATATAGCGCAGTGCCCCCAATGTGCCGAGGAACTGGATGATTTTAGAAAATTAAAAGCTGTCACCGACGATATGAACCTTGTAGAACCTGAAGACCGAATATGGCAGCAGTACTGGAGAAACACTTATAACCGTATCGAAAGAAGTATCGGCTGGGTCTTTTTCTCGATTGCAGCGATAGTCCTTATCATCTACGGCGGCTTCAAAGTTCTTGAGGCTGTAATCACCGACCCGCGGGTGGAGGTGGCTCTGAAAATCGCCCTGCTTGCGCTTATCGTCGGGTTGGCGATTCTGTTTGTCTCGGTGCTGCGGGAAAGACTGTATTTGCGAAAAAGGAACAGGTACAAAGACGTAAGGAGATAACACATGGAATTATCCACGACCGACAGTATCGAGGGCAGGAAAATCGTCAAGCATCTCGGGCTTGTCAAAGGAAACACAATTCGCGCAAGACATCTCGGCAAGGACATCATGGCAGGTCTCAAGAATATGGTCGGCGGCGAAATCAGCGGCTATACGAAACTGATGGCGGAATCCCGCGAGCAGTCCATCGACAGGATGATAGCAGAGGCGACCGAACTGGGTGCCAACGCCATTATCGAGGTTAGATTCGCAACCTCGCAGGTTATGAATATGGCTGCCGAGATACTTGTTTACGGCACAGCCGTCGTTGTGGAATAAGCCACCGACAGACTATGCTCAGGATTCTGGCCCGGGTACCGGTTTAATCAACCGGATTTTACTTGCGGCATCGGCCACTTTTTGCTAAAAGCACATCAGCGTATAAATCAACCGTTAGCTGCGTAAAAGGGGAGTTTGAAGATGAAGGAAGAACCTCAAGAACCTGAGTCGAAAGAAGAGACCGCCGCGTCCGAAGCAAACGAGATACCCGCCGAAGTAAGGAATATGGCCACACTCTGTCATATCCTGGCCTTAGTGGGCTTTGTAGGGCCGCTTGTGATGTGGCTGCTCAAGAAGAACGAGCACGGCTTTATCGATGAGCAGGGCAGGGCATCTCTGAATTTCCAGTTCACCGTAACAATCGGGTACGTGGTTGCCTGGATTTTGGCGCCACTCATCATTGGTTTCATATTGATGATAGTGCTGGTTGTTGCCAACATGGTCTTCGTTGTAAAAGCGGCGATGAAGACGAGAAAAGGGCTGCCGGCAAATTATCCGGTATCTGTTCGCTTCCTTGTGTAAACAGGAGGCGACTTGTCAAGATTGAAATGGTTCAGCTTGAACACTAAGTATGGTGAAAAGTGGAGAAAACAATGAATACGAACAACTACACACGCAGGGATTTTTTGAAAACCGTTGGCCTTACCGTAACCACAGCGGCAGTTCTGGGATGCAGTAAAGAAGCCTCTCCCGTAAAGCCAAACTTCGTCCTCATCTTCACAGACGACCAGGGATACGCCGACGTGGGTTGCTTCGGCGCCGAAGGCTTTGAGACGCCTAACCTCGACCGCATGGCTGAAGAGGGTATGAAGTTTACTGATTTCTATGTTGGCGCCTCGATCTGCTCACCATCTCGCGCTGCTCTGCTGACCGGCTGTTATCCTCCTCGCGTAAGCATAATCCGCGTTCTATTCCCAACGGATAGATCCGGCCTTAATCCCGATGAAGACACTATCGCCGACGTCCTCAAAACACGCGGCTATGCTACCGCCTGCATCGGCAAGTGGCATCTTGGACATCTTCCGAAATTCCTGCCGACTCAGCAGGGTTTCGACTACTACTTTGGTTTGCCTTATTCCAACGATATGCGGCCGGAGCAATCCAAAAAGTATCCCCCTCTGCCGTTGATTGAGGGACAAGAACCTATTGAATTAGATCCCGACCAAAGCCAACTCACGCGTCGCTATACCGAAAAAGCCGTCGCATTCATAAAGCAAAACAAGGATAAGCCTTTCTTTGTTTATCTTCCGCATACCATGCCACATATCCCGCTCTACGTCTCCGAGAAATTTGCCGGCAAGAGCAAGAAAGGCATCTATGGTGACGTGATTGAAGAACTCGACTGGAGCGCCGGTAAAATACTAAACACCCTTAAAGAACTTGGCCTCGACGAGCGCACATTAGTGATATTTACCTCCGATAACGGACCATGGCTATCCAAGAAAGAACACGGCGGCTCAGCAAAACCACTGCGCGATGGCAAATTCTCATCTTATGAAGGAGGACTCCGCGTGCCCTGCATCATGCGATGGCCCGGTACTATCCCTGCCGGAGCCGTCTGCTCGGAAATCTCAGCTACTATCGACCTGCTGCCGACCTTCGCAAAACTCGCAGGCGCCAAGCTCCCTGCGGATCGCATTATCGATGGCAGGGACATCTCGGCCTTAATGACGAACGTCAACGCCAAAACGCCCCACAAGGCATTCTACTACTACGGCGTCAAGAAACTTGACGCCGTGCGCTCGGGCGACTGGAAACTCGTTTTCGCCAATTCAAAGGTTGATCCCCCCGCTCTTTACAATCTTAAAGATGACATATCTGAACAGCACGACGTTTCTGCCAACCACCCTGATGTCGTCGAAAAGCTCTCAAAACTGGCAGATAGTATGCGTCAGGATCTCGGCGACATCCGTAGGGGGATTCCTGGCAGGAACATAAGACCATTGTGAAGCCTCCGTTTGTAGGTAGAAGCCGCACAAGAATTGCAATTAAAAAAAGATTGCAGATACCGCCCTTTTCGTGTAAACTGTCCGCATATTTTGGTATCCGGAGATTTGACATTCTGGCTGTTTTTTCTTTTTTGAACAGAGGTTTATTATGAAGATAAATTTTACGAGGGATGAACTTTCCGACGTTTTGGTTCTGCTGACGTCTATCGTGCCGAGCCGGACTCCCAAACCTATTCTTCGATGCGTGCGAATCACGGCTGAAAACAGTGAGGTTCGGATTTGTGCGACGGATTTGGAGGTGGGCATCAACTGCCTGGTATCGGGCGTTCAAGTCGAACAGGACGGCGATGTTGTGGTTCCTGCCGACCGGCTGGCCGCGATTGTTCGTGAAAGCAGCGATGAGGTGCTTTCACTCGAAGCTTCTGAAGGCACATGCTGCATAAGAGGTGCCGACAGTCAATTCACGATTTACGGCCAGGAGCCGAGCCAGTATCCGACGATACCAACATTCGAAGGAGAGTCCTACCTCGAAATTGGCCTGGATAATCTTCAGACGGGGATTATTCGCTGTCTGTTCGCCGCGGCCAAAGAGAGCACTCGTTATGCGATTAACGGTGTGCTTTGGGAGATAAAGGGTAAGAAGCTGACGCTGGTAGCCACTGACGGCAGGCGGCTGGCCCGCAGCAGAGTAACCCTTGGCAAAGAACCTGGTAAAACAGATGCTGCAAAGGACGACAGTTCGGCTTCCAGGGCCAATATAATAGTGCCTGCCAAGACGATGTCGCTGCTTGAAAAAATAGGCCCTTACGACAAGGAAACGCTCGCTGTCAAGCTCATCGACAACCAGATACTCATGAGTTGCGGCAATGTGGTCATAAGTTCGAATCTCGTTGAGGGTAATTTCCCGAAATATGAGGATATTATTCCGACCGACTACGACAAGAAGCTAAAGTTGTCGACCGAGGCTACGTTGAGTGCGGTTCGCAGAGCGGCGTTGCTGACGAGCGACGAATCCCGAGGTATTAAGCTCTCGGTGGGTAACAATATACTGGTATTTTCCGCCAGGGCCCCGGAAACGGGGGACGCTGAAATCAAGATGCCCATCGAATACAAGGCAGAGCCTATCGAGATCGGCTTTAGTCCGCAGTTTCTCGTTGATGTTCTACGGGTCATTAAAGAACCGGAATTCAATTTGGAACTTGGCCAGGCCGACCGACCCGGTGTGATAAAGAGCGGTTCGGACTTTCTTTATGTCCTGATGCCCATCAACTTAGGTTAATCGCGTTATTCGAAACGGAATGTGAGATGCGTCATGGACCAGACGAGACAATTACAGATGGCTGAAAAGGCGGCGATTGCCAGACAGCAAAGAGCCAACGCCCGTAAAACCGTGAGGCTGGGTGATACCGTACAGCGATTGATGGACAACTGGGTTTCGCCGCAGCAGAGTATATACGAATCCGTAAGCCAACAGTGGGATTCAATCTTGCCGGAGGAACTTGGCCGACATTGCAGCCTGGCTGATACGTCTCGGGGACAGCTTAGGGTGGTTGTTGATTCTCCGTCGTATATGTACGAACTTCGATTATGCAGTTCGCAGCTTGTTGAAGAGTTGCAGCGACGGTGTCCGAAAGCAAGAATAAGAAGAATAAAATTAGTACTCGGTTAACACCAGAGACTGTGGGCCGTGTGCGGGATGCAAAATATGGGTGATAGTGAATGAAATATCATAGTTACGACGCAAGTAATATTAAGATACTCGGTGGCCTTGAAGCGGTACGCAAGAGACCGGACATGTATATCGGCGACCGAGGCAGTGGCGGGCTGCACCATTTAGTGTACGAGGTCATTGACAACTCGGTTGACGAAGCCCTGGCGGGATACTGCGACAGCATTATTGTCCATATTCTCGCCGATGGTAGTTGTACGGTCGAAGATAACGGGCGTGGCATTCCGGTCGAGCAGCACGCAGAGACCCAAACCAGTGCATTGGAGGTAGTTCTCACCACCCTCCATGCCGGCGGCAAGTTCGACAATGACAGTTACAAAGTTGCCGGCGGGCTGCACGGCGTCGGCATCAGCGTGGTAAATGCCCTGAGCGAGTGGCTCGAGGCGGACGTCTATCGGGGCGGCAGACATTATCATTTTGAGTGCGTCAGGGGCTCAGCCAAAGGGCCGGTAAAAGAAATTGGCCCCACCGACAAGCGTGGTACGAAGATATCGTTTACGCCGGACGAGGAAATATTCGGCGATGCTGAATTCCAGTATGACACGCTTCTGAAAAGAATACGCGAGATGGCCTACCTCAACGCTGGTCTGGAAATCAGGTTTGCCGACGACAGGGAAAACAAGGATGAAGTGTTTAAATTTGACGAAGGAATAAAGGCCTTCATCAAACATTTGAACGAGGGCAAGGATATTCTGCATAACGAAGTCATCTGTTTCGCCAGGGAAGATACTGAAGCGATGCTGAGTTGCGAAATAGCGATGCAGTACAATAACGGCTATACGGAGAACGTTCTGGTCTTCGCCAACAATATACGCAACATCGACGGGGGCACGCATCTTTCGGGTTTTAGAACGGCCCTGACTCGAACGATGAATTATTACGCTCGGAACAACAATCTTTTGAAGAACGGCCAGGGTACGACAGGTGATGATTTGCGTGAGGGGTTGACGGCTGTTGTGGCTGTGAAACTCGCCGACCCGCATTTTGAGGCGCAGACAAAGGTGCGTCTGACCAATCCGGAGGTTGGCAGTTTTGTTGAAACCACCGTGAACGAACAGCTTGGTCATTTTCTTGAAGAACATCCGGCTGAGGCAAAGCGAATACTTAACAAGGCGATCCAGGCAGCGGCAGCACGTGAAGCCGCTCGAAAAGCGCGGGAGTTGACGCGGCGAAAAGGTGCGTTGGGCGGCACGAATCTGCCCGGCAAATTGTGGGACTGTTCGAGCAAAGAAAGGGCTTCGACGGAGATATTCATTGTTGAGGGTGATTCGGCGGGCGGCTCTGCCAAGGGGGGCCGTGACAGGAACACCCAGGCGATTCTTCCGCTCAAGGGTAAAATTCTGAACGTCGAAAAGGCAAGGCTGGAAAAGATGCTGGGCCATGAGGAGATACGGACTATAATAAGCGCTCTGGGAACCGGAATCGGCATAGACGACTTCGATTTGAGCAAATGCCGCTATGGCAAAGTAATACTGATGACCGACGCCGACATCGACGGCGCACACATTCGTACACTGCTGCTAACGTTCTTTTTCAGACAGATGCAGGAGTTGTTCGTCAACCGGATGATTTATATCGCTCAGCCTCCGCTTTACGAGATTAAGGTTAAGGGCAAGAAGAAAAGCGAGTATATCCTAAGCGAGGCCCAGATGCGAAAAAAAATGACCAGCCGGGGTCTCGAAGAAACGAAGCTTGTAATAAGAGATGGTGACAAGCTGCGGGAAGTCGCCGAAAAAGAGCTCGCAAGCCTGGTAAAAGCCTTGATAGATACCGAACGCATCATAGGTGTCATTGAAAGACGTGGAATTAATTTCGCGAAATTTGTCGAGGCATACTATGACGGTTCGCAACTGCCTCGATTCCGAATTCGCGTTGACGGCCAGGAAGAAGTATACCACGATGAGGATGAGTATAACAAGCGGCTCGATGAACTAAAAGACCGTGTCGACCTGCAGCAGGAGCAGGATGCCGCCGCGGTAGTGGCCGAAGAACTGCAGGAACTGTCTCGGCTGAATCACATCAACGATAAACTAAAAAGCGACTTCGATCTTGACCTCAGGGATTTTCTCTTGAAGCCGGCCAGGACTGTTTCGGGTGAAGCGATCCCGGCCAGGTTTCAACTCATCAACGGCGAGGACAAGTATGAAATAGCATCTCTCGGCGGTATATGCTCGGGTATTCGTCAGATTGGCGGCACGGGAATAGAAATCAAGCGTTTCAAGGGCCTGGGCGAGATGAATGCCGACCAGTTGTGGGATACGACGATGAATCCCGCCACGCGAACGCTGCTCAAGGTCAAAGTCGATGACGCCGGCGAAGCCGACAGGCTTTTCAGCATCCTCATGGGTGACGATGTAGAAAAACGCAGAAACTTCATCCGAAGTCACGCCCTCGAAGTCCAAAACCTCGACGTGTGAAATGTTGCCGGACTATGCCGGTCATTTGCCTGGGTTTACTATGTTCTATTGGCGCTGTTCTTCTTCCCTGGTTAGAACCACAACCCTTATTCTGTACTGCTTTTTGCCGGGTACGAATTGCAGCGGGACCCGTTTCCATTTATACTTCTTGTACTGCTTTTGAATCTTATTTCTCTGATCCTTTGGAAGAGAATCATTTTCTACGGCATCCGCTGGATTTACGTCCAGTACCATTGCCTGGCGTATTTTACTTTGAAGCGCAACGCTTGGCTGTTTTTATCAGCCCGTATGGGGCGGGCTGGAGTTTATCGCTTTTAGCTGCCTGAATAGATAGTAAGAAAAGGCGGTGGGTTAAGCCGCCTCTATCCAGTATAGGTTGTCGCGGTGACACCGTTATATAACTGCGTGGCCTGGCGATCGTGCAAACAAAGTCCGCGTCTTATCTGTGCGGCTAATCGCATCCAATTGTTTCGATCAATTCCTGGATTTTGGCTGCCAAATCCGCAGCGGCATTGCCTGCGACAAAATCGGGCGGTCGCTTCTGGCCGTCAGTGTGAGCATAAGCAGATTGTAATTGCTGACAGGCCTCTTCGAACGACTCGGCCTCAATGAGGTCCCTGGCGTGTTTGAGCATATTGACCAAGGCTTTCAATCGCCCCTTGGATGACTTGCCCGGGCCGCTGCCGGCTAAACTACCATCAGCAACAGAGGTCTCGACAAAATCGAGAATTCCATCTATTTGCTCTATGGGCGTAGCGCTGCCGGCGACACCCGTGCCGCTCAAGGCAACCAGCACCACCGGCTCATCGGGATCTGAACTGGCAATCGCCAGAACTGCCGAAGAAGGCCCCGCCGCCGAAGGCGTAAAGGTAATTTCCACATCAAAAGAGAATCTGGGACTGATGGTTCGCGGTAAAAACATAGTAGAGGTGTTGGCAAAGTCCGTGCTGCTGCCCGCCTGAAAAGTAATGTCCTCCACAGTAAGGCTGCTGTCGCCTACATTACTGACGTGCACCAGTCCTACAACGGGGGTACCGATGTCTATGTTTCCAAAGTCGTAATCGAATGGTGCTACTGGTGTTACCTCGATGTCCCCGACAGCATATACGCTGCAAGTGCCGAAAAATAATACCCAAAGGATAAGAAAGGCCATGTGTGATGTCTTCATTTTCTGTTCCTTTCACAAGGGTTATTGGTTTATGCCGCCGATGACCGTCAGGTTGCTCATTTCTCCCCTACATTTCAAAAAACGGCAGGTTATACTAATCTTACCGTATTTCGTCGGTTTGTCAAGGGCCGCGGAAAATAATAATCGTCCCAATGCTACTGTTGACTGAAATCTCAGCCCCGGTTATCCTGAAGGTGATGTGGCGTTAACTTGGTGTACGAATTAGTTTATGATGGGAGGTAAGAAAATGCGAGTTATGACAAGAATGAGGCTGGTTTTTGCTTTTGTGGCCATGTTGCTGCCCGGCGGTATGTGCATGGCGGAGTTATCACCGGTTGTGTACGCCCTGAGGTGCGAGTATAAAACGAACCCAATCGGTATTGACGTAGTAAAACCGCGTCTGAGCTGGAAGATAATGTCGCAGCGGCGGGCAGTGATTCAGTCGGCGTATCAGATTCGCGTCGCTTCCAGTGCAGATGATTTAGCAGCAGGCGAGAGGCTGCTGTCCGACAGCGGCAAAATGCAATCGGACAAGTCAATTCACGTGGTTTATGATGGGCCTGCGATGGTGAGCGGTCAGCGGGTTTGGTGGCAGGTGCGCGTTTGGGACGACCAGGCCGGCGGTTCGAACTGGAGTGAGCCAGCGTGGTGGGAAATGGGCCTGCTGAAACCGTCCGATTGGAAGGCTGATTGGATTGAACCGAATCTCACCGAGGATACGAGTAAATCAAATCCGTGCCCGATGCTGCGGCGGGAGTTTCGGCTAAAGGGTACCGTAAAGTCCGCACGTGCCTATGTCACGTGTTTTGGCCTTTACCAGTTTGAACTTAACGGCAAGGTCGTTGGCGATCAAGTTTTCACGCCTGGCTGGACCGCATACCTGCATCGATTGCAATATCAAACATACGACGTGACGGAACTACTAAAGCAAGGTGCCAACTGCATGGGGGTGATACTTGGTGACGGGTGGTATCAGGGCAGGCTTATGGGCAGGAGCCGCAATATCTACGGCAAGAAACTTGCGCTATTGGCACAAATTGAAGTGGAGTACCGTAACGGAAGCAGGGAATTGATAACGACCGACAAAATGTGGAAGGCTTCGACCGGACCGATTCTCATGTCCGATATCTATGATGGTGAGGTATACGATGCTCGTCTTGAAGCGAGGAACTGGAGCAGGGTCGGATTTGACGACAGCAAGTGGGCGGGTGTCACTGTTGTAAACCACAGCAAAGATATTCTCGTTGCACTATCGGGGCCGCCGGTGAAAAGGATTGAAGAGATTAAGCCGGTCAAGATAATGAAGACACCCGGTGGTGACACGGTTGTTGATATGGGCCAGAACATGGTTGGTCGGGTGCGGCTGAAGGTACGCGGCCAGGCCGGCACACGCATAAAGCTTCGTCACGCGGAGGTTCTCGATGCGCAGGGCAATTTCTACACTGCAAACCTGCGAAATGCCCGGCAAACGGTTGAATACATTCTCAGCGGCAAAGGTGAAGAAGTGTTCGAACCTCATTTTACGTTTCAGGGTTTTCGATATGTTGCGGTTGAAGGTTGGCCCGGTGAGGTTTCGCTCGATGACCTTGTGGGAATCGTTATACATTCGGATATCAAGCCGACCGGCAGCTTCGAATGTTCGAATCCCATAATCAACCAACTGCAGCACAACATTCAATGGGGTCAAAAGGGCAATTTTCTGGACGTTCCGACAGATTGTCCCCAGCGTGATGAGCGTTTGGGCTGGACGGGTGACGCCCAGGTTTTCGCGCGTACAGCGTGCTTCAATGCAGACGTTGCCGCTTTCTACACAAAGTGGCTGGCTGACCTTGCCGCGGATCAGCAGCCCAGCGGTGCTGTTCCGCATGTGATACCAAATGTGATGACTCCGGGCAAAGCCGAGGGGCGTTCTGCGTCGGCCGGCTGGGCCGATGCGGCTACGGTTGTGCCGTGGACGGTTTATCTGTGCTATGGTGATACGCGGATTCTCGAGCGGCAGTATGCCAGCATGAAGGCGTGGGTTGATTACATAGCCGGCCGTGCTGGTGACAGTTATCTCTGGACTACGGATCACACCTATGGCGACTGGCTGGCTTTCAATACGAATCGTTCGGATTATCCCGGCGCGACGACCGACAAGGACTTAATCAGGGAGGCTTATTTCGGCAGGAGTACCGACCTGCTTTTGCGCACAGCGAAGGTTCTCGGCAAGAGCGGCGACGTCGAAAAATATGCGGCCCTGTTGCAGAAGGTCAGGAAGGTTTTTCAGGACGAATTTATAACACCGAATGGCCGGCTGGCTTCCAATACGCAAACGGCGTATTCACTGGCGCTGGGCTTCGGCCTGGTTGACCGGGCCAGGCAGAAAATTGCCGCCAGGCGTTTGGCCGACGATGTCGAGCAATTCAAGCATATTACGACGGGCTTTTTAGGTGCGTCGCTTGTGTGTCCTGTCCTCACCCGGTATGGGTATCTGGATCAGGCATATATGCTGCTCAATCGCACAAAGTATCCGTCGTGGCTGTATCCTGTCACCAGGGGCGCCACAACAATCTGGGAGCGTTGGGACGGCATCAAACCTGATGGAACATTTCAAAATAAGGGCATGAACTCGTTCAACCATTATGCTTACGGCGCAATCGGTGAGTGGCTTTACCAGGTTGTTGCCGGCATTGAGATTGACCAGACGAATCCCGGGTACAAGCATATCATCATTCAGCCGCACCCCGGCGGCGGGCTGACCCATGCCAAGGCTCGCCTTGAGTCAATGTACGGGCCGATAGAATGCGGCTGGCGTGTCGGTGAAAAAACGATGACGGTCAATATTGAGATCCCGCCAAACACGAGCGCCACCGTGAGGCTGCCCGCGGCCAGGGTGGCCGATGTAACCGAAAGCGGCAAAAAGCTCGATGCGGTAGAAGGCATAACGCAAACATCCGAGGACGGGGAGACGGCCATTATTCGTGTCGGGTCAGGGCGATACTCGTTTCAATACCCCAAATGAGGATAAGGACAGATAGCAGGTGGTGGCTGAAACCTGAAACGGACTTACTTGAGAGCAGAGGAAACTTGTTGAGTTCCGGGGGTTCTTGTGCTATTATAATCCGGCTTGGATGGCTCTGCTTTGATAAAACCATTTTTCGTGGATTCACCGGTGAGAATAGAAAAACAGGTCCTGCCGGGGGCTTGTCCCTGTCGCTGAGGCGGTATCTCCGCTGCAGTCGTCGGCGCTCGATTATGGAAGTTCCTTCAGTAGAGCGGTGGAGATGACACTGCCCGGTTGCAGACGTTTGCTGGTTTCCGGCACTGCGGGCATCGACCGCAGCGGCAAGACGGTGTATGTGGGTGACGTGAAGCTGCAGACGGAGTTTACGATGGAAGTTGTTGGGGCGATATTAGAGTCACGCGGTATGGACTTTTCGAATGTGACTCGTGGCATTGGGTATTTCAAGTACGCGAAGGATTGTGTGTTCTGGATGAGTATTGCCAAGAGCATGGGCTGGGCAAGTTACCATTTGTGGTGATGCAGTCGGACGTTTGTCGCAATGACCTGCTGTTCGAGATAGAGGTAGATGCTCTTGATGACAAGTCGTTCGATTATCGCCGGAAAAGCCCTGCGACTATGTCGTGACATTCAAAATTCGGGCGCAGTAAAAAGGACCGTCAACGAAAAAGTTCTACCTTATCTGCGTCAATTGTTTGCCGCCTGAATTGCGGACCTTCAGAATGAAACCGGCCGGCAGGTCTACCTGATAAAGAATTTTGTCCGATTCAGTCCACCATCGAAGGGAGATTGGGCCGTATCTTGTAGGTATTTTGCCCCGACACCATTGAAGGTCTATATCGGTAAAACGCAGTTCAACGATTTTTTTCTGCGTATCGATACTGTAGATTCCGAGCACATCACGATAGAGACAATGCCCAACGTGGCTTGCAAAGCCGTGATTGCAACTGGCCGATGTGCGTGTGTGTTCCCAAAGAGTGCCCGTCTTATCCGCCATGTAGAGAAAGTAATCCACTATCTCGTTCTTCAATTGTCGGCAGAATCCGTAACGGCTTAACAATTCGAGTCTGAGGTAATTGCCGACGAAGGCGTTTGCTGGGTATACGTTGGGGTATGCCTTTGTTTGTGCACGCTTTGGTCCAAAGTCGGTCTGCAGAGTATTCCATAGTCTGCCGTATTTATTCGGGTCGGCAAGGCCGAAATAAAATGCGAAGTATTGGCAGACTTCGGTCTGATTTTTTGTTACTTCGATTTTTCCGTCCTTTCGAACAGCATTATCCGTGAAGAACCTTCCGTCGAATGACTGTTTGCGTATTACTTGTCGTATCTTTTCCGCCTGGCGAATCAGTTCGGGCCGGTCATACAATCTTCCCGCCGCCGACAGCACGGCAGCGTAGAGCATATTGCTTGGGTAGCTGACGTCCTGTACGAATTTGTTGGCTTTGGACCACTCGACGAAGACCCAGCTTTCGAGTTTTTCCAGCAGGCCGTCCTGGTTCCTGAATTTCTCGAAGTATTTGAGCAGTGACATCACTTTGGGCCTTAGGTTATCTACCATTTGGCGGTCGCCGCTGCGGTGGAGATACTCTTCGAGTTCAATCACAAACCACATTGCCCAGTTGGGTATAAATCTGCCGTTGTAATGGTCCGCGGGGTAACACATCGGGAGCATTCCATCGGGCATGTCCCTGAAATGTGCCGGCAGCAGGAAGTTTTCAAAAAAGTTCTTCTCGATTGTGGTATTGCCGCACAGGTCAAAGGCTACCCTGCTCGTGAAAAAGCTGTCGCAAAGCCAGCCTGCACGTTCGCGTGATGGGCAATCCATGAAGATATCTATCGCGTTTTGTCGAAAGGTCTGGCGGGCAGCTTCGAAGATACGGTTCAACCGCATGTCACTGCAGGCAAAGTCGGCCTGGTCGGTTTCGGAGTTGGCATATTCTCTCAGGCAAACGCCGGTTACCCGGGCCGAGCCTTTGAGCACGAGCAGCTTGAGATACCGCATTGTGTAAGGTTCGAACGCCTCGAGCGCGTAGCAGCCCGGCTCCAGTTCGTATCCGACGGCATTGATACATTTGAGACGTCTGAAGTTGACATCACCGTTCGTGAGGATTTCATCGAACGTAAAGAAGAGCCTGGTTTTTTCAGCGCAAGTGATGTTTGCTCCGATGAAGCCTGTCAGGTTTGTCCCCATGTCCAGGACTGCAAAGGAGTTTTCGTTCAGGTCAATCGGCGTGACAGGTGAATAAGGTTTGTTGACGCCGGTAGTGCTCAGTGTTTTGATTTTCTGCAGTTCTATCGATGGGGTAACTTCCAACTGTTTCTCTGTATAGCCCTTAAAGCCGGAGCCGACACCTGTGAGTTCCCGTCCTTTCCACAAGTCCTTGACTTGCGGGTCTGTTTCTATTGAGCCTCGTGTAAGCCACCAATTCGGCTGTCTCAGCAGAAATCGTGGATACCCGACGCGGCGGGGCAGGAGTTCCCTGTCGGCAACTATCGCGCAATCTGCGATTTGAAACGGTGCGGATTTGTCACGTCGCCAGCGGTCGTAATCCGGCTGCATTTTGTAATACTCTATGAACGTACGCTGGGCACTGTATCGCTGGACTTTTTGCGTTCGGTACCTGAGGATTGAAGCTTCGAATCCGACACCCTGTCCGGCGGTTGATGCCAGTACATTTCCGTCGGCAATGACTTCGGCCTGGATAAATGAAGGCTGATCGAGAATATAGTAGCTGTTGACGTTGTACCCGGCGACCTCGACAGCGATAATATTTTCGGCTTTGAGGTTATTGAGCGGCCACTGGTCGACCCTGTAGTATTGGCGTGGGCCGCGCGCCGGGCCATAGCCGAGAAAAACGCCATTGAGGAAAACCCGGTAAACTGATGAAGCGGTAATTTGCAGGACAGCGGTGGAATTTTTCGGTTGTTTAAAGACGGTTCGAAAGCCCACGGACAGATTCATTTCCGTCTGACGCCCTTTGGGCCAAATCGGTTTTGCCGAACGGAACGAGATAGTTTGGTCTGTAATGTTATCAGCGATAACCGTTGCCGAACATAGCAGCACGAGAATCGTGGTAAGCGCGACATAGTGCCGCATATTGAATTTGTTATTCATTTTCATAATCCTGTCAATTATAAAAGGTCGCAACATTTTTCCAGAGCCGGTCGACTCGACGAGACAGCCTGTTTCCTATGACTATATCAGCTTTGCGGCGAAAATGCGACGCCTTCGTTGGAGATAAATTGTTTGACAACGTATAATCCTTCATATATACTATTTATAGGATACAAGGTGCTCCATTATTGGGAAATATGGGGTTTTTCAATCAAGAGCAGTATGATATGTACAGAAAAACAATAGTATGGTTGACGTTCCTTGTTTTGATGCTGGGCTTTGGTTCGTTCGTGCCGGGTAGGGCCGACATGATATGTCATTGGAAATTCGACGCAAGCCTCGGCAGTGACCTGCCGCCCGGTGTCATCGACGAAACGGGTAATTACACCGCCACGCATATCGAAGGTAGTGACACGGATTCTACTATCACCTACGGCATGCCCGCCCCCTCTCTGCCCGGTACGTCAGCAGAGTTCTTCAATGATAACTGGTCCAATGATGCCGGTGACGTACTGTTGGTTCCAGACGCAGGTGTGGACAATATCGACGGGCTGGACTTTGGCCCGCTAAGCGAATTCACGGTCGAAGCATTTATTCGGCCCTGCTCAGGACCCGACTCGACACAAACGCGCAGAATCTTCTCGAAAGAGATTTACTGCTATATGTATCTGGATGGCTCTCAAACTCTGCACGCGATACGCAAATGGGGCGGCGGCGACTGGGACGTAAAATGGACGCACCTTACCGCAGACAATATCCCATTGGATGAATGGACACACGTCAGGATGACCTGGAACGCAAATGCCTTAGGTGACAAGCTGACACTCTATATCAATGACACATTGCTCGACAGTGCACCCGGCAATTGCCTCCCTACCGGCGATTCAACCGCCGGACTCGCTATCGGCGGCTACGAACGCGATAGCGGTATCAAACTTCAGTACTTCCTTGGTAATATCGACGAATTCATTGTCACCGGCTCCATCCGCGATTCCGGTGAATTTCTTACCGACCCGCATCGCTCGGTAGTTGTTGACGGCACCTCATATCCGACAGTTAATATCCTCGTCGATGCCAACGGCACTATAACGGGCCAAATTGTTCAGCTCGACGCAAACACTTTCGGCCCAATCGACCCTTCTTTTACTCAACAAACCATACTTGAACTCGACCCACTAACTGTCACTGCAGGGATACTGCAAAAGCTTACCCCCGACGGCAATGTCCCGGGGCCCGGCAGATATGAATTTCATCTCACGCGAACAAGTCCGGGACATCCACACTATTACCGTATAATACCGTTTACCGTCCTCGAAAGCACCGACGCAGACAGAGGTACGCCGAGTGACCCCAACGGAATAGTTTACCGCAACAAAAAACCCTGGCTGCCTATAGTCGTTTATGTCAACAGCAGAACCGGCTCAGACCCCAATACCGTCTTGCGAGACAGATTCCTTCACTACTTCGAAGGCACCCCCTTGTGCATGATGGATTACTGCGTCCCACGCGGCGGCTATGACTACGTCCAGGACTTTCTCGACAGGGCATACCAGCGGTCGATACCGATTATGTTCCACACCCCGCTCTACTACGACAGCGATTCTGAGGGCTACGCAATCGACGAGTGGTTCCCCGGCCAGAACCCGATGGATGTACTCCACGAACTCACCTCAAGATTTCGAGACCACCCTGCCATAGCATTCCATTACACAAATGATGAAAGACCTGATTCTATGCACGGAGAGCTAAGGCGGATGCAGACAGAGTTGCTTCGATACGACCCCTTCCATCCGACCGTAGTGCAGCACTACGGATACGACAAAATAAAATCCCAGGCCGACACTTACGATATCTACGTCCAGCAGCGTTACGACAACAATATACGCACCTTTCTGCCGACCGTCGTCGATATTCAAAACCACATGATCGACCCAATACCGTTCTGGGTCAATATGCGTTCCAACAACCCAAATATCAAAACCAGCAGTTACATCTGTATTGCCAGCGGCGCGAAAGGCCTCATGTTCTACAAATTTGCCACTCTGTGGGATGACCAGCAAACCTTTAACAGCAACTGGGCACTGCTCGTCGATATGGCCGAAGAGATACAGTCCAGGCAACACATTCTGCTTGAGCCTTTGAACCCTTTTCAGTGCCCGATAGATATTGACGAAGTTGTAGCACGAACAGTCACCGGAAACTACGGAACGTGGGTTCTAATTGCTAACGCCTACTGGCAGACAAGAACCGCAACTGTCACCGTCCCCACGGGGACAACCTCCGCCAGAGGCGCCGACGGAACAAATTACACGCTCACCGGCAATCAATTTACTTTTTCAGCAACGCCCGAAGATGCCTGGCTGATAAGGTTGTTCAACGACAACGAACAACCGCCTGAACCTATCGAATTGCCCCGGAGAAAAAATTTGGAATTTATTTTCGATGCCTGCGATATTCTCGCTGACGGCTCGCCCTGGCAATGGACAGGCTCAGGAACCACACAGGAGGCGGTGGTTAGTTATCCCCAGCCCAACATTATGAGAGTCGATACCGGCAATGCCCAACGCGCTCGCTGGGCCAATGACAGCAATGACAGCTTCGGTCCTGCTGAGGATAGCGCAGCTCTTACAGCCGAGCTAAGAATGCAAATTTTCAAAACCACATCGAGCACACGTGGCGTTGATTTCGAACTGTGCATCGGCAATGGTTCTTTGCCGGGCAAACGCTACTTCATCACAGTCACCACGACAGCTATTTACTGGTATGAAGACGGGACTTTCAAACCAATTGCGACAGGCCTGGACAATTCCAGTCAAATGCACTCCTATCGTATGGCCGTGCGAGAAGATGGTATCATACAGATATATCGTGACCAGGATTTACTTGCCGTGCGAATCGCCGATTTCAGCATTGACCCGATGATTAACGCCGATGGAGCATATTTGCAATTCGGTGACGGAGCTGATAGCAGCGAGGCCGATTTTGACGTGGCTTATATCACTTTCGACCTTTCAGGTGCATTTGCCCCAGAGCCATGCATCGTCGATTTCGACGACCTTATGAGATTCTCTCAGAACTGGCTTGAAGACGACCCCAATTGCCGAGCCAACCTCGACGAAATCGCAAGAGTGAACTTCGTTGATTACAGCATTTTCGCTCATTACTGGCTTGACTATTGCCCGGATGACTGGCCTTTACAGTGACGACATAGATTAGCAACTGGGCTTAGTCCGCATCATAGACAGGCAACCTCCTGCTACTCGGCTTGGGTGATGTTCTAATGCTTCAGCAAGACAATTCAGCGTCTTGCTATGCCTAAAAAGACCTCCTTGCCTTTGGCAAGGAAAGTCTCCTAACAGCAAAGTGGATTTGTCCAATTCACGCTGAACCAGTACAAAACCACCCGGAACATCACCGGAGAAGCGATGCGAGGTTCGCTAAGAGGAAAGAGCCTGTCGCTGATTACCCACAAAGCCCGTTTTGCGTTCATACGGCTGGTATTCAAACCTGACGCAGAAACCTACAAGCAGAATCCACCTGGTATTGAACAACTTCCTGAACGATGCTGAAAAGCATTGCTTTCAGGCTCAATCGGAACACCAAAAGAGGCCCCACATATATAAAGTGGGGCCTCCTGTTTTACAAGGTTCGCTCTTGTTTAGCCGGGAATAACATTAACGGCACAGGGCCCTTTCTTGCCCTCGCCTACCTCGAACTCAACCTTCTGTCCCTCGTTGAGTGAGGCGTAACCGCTCGTTTTAATCTCCGAGTGATGTACAAACAGATCCTCACCACCGCTGTCGGGGGTGATAAAACCGTATCCCTTGCTCTCATTAAACCACTTTACAATACCTGTACCCACTGTGTGCTCCTTGGCCTTAATGGCCACAAATCTATTATCCCTCAAATTGCTTAAGAGAACATCCTTGAGAGATGGAAGAACATTCTCCACTGAGGCGTTAGTATACCAGTTGTTCGGCGGGGTTCAACAGAAAATAAAATAAACTCAGATTTTTTATGCATACTGATAAACAGCATCGATACGGGCTACGGGCAGGGTAATATGTCCAATCTGCCTCGGAATAGCGATATTTCGACCTTTACGCGGGCTTTTGCTGCGAAAATCCTACAGTCTGCGGCAATTCGGTATATATTTGGCTGGGACATTTTTTCTGTTTTCTACCGACCTGGGTTCAGTATATAATTGCCCGCAAAGAAATATGGATGCTGTTTTAAGGGCACCGTCGAAGGCTGGGGGGCATATAAGTATGCCATTTTCAGACGGATACGTGGTCGATTATGAGAGCAAGTGGTACGGAGATAGGCAATGGTCAACCGTAAGAGGACAATGTTGGTGGCTGTATCGTGTGTTTGCGCGGTTATGGCATGTGCCGTTGTGCTTTCAGGGTGTAAGGGCAAAAAACAGCAGAAAGTGAAGCTCGGCTTTTTGGTAAAGAGGCCGGAAGAAGCGTGGTTTCAAAACGAATGGAAGTTCGCTCAAAAATGCGCGGATGATTACGGCTTTGAGCTTGTTAAAATCGGCACCGTCGACGGCGAAAAAGTCCTCTCGGCAATAGACAATCTTGCTGCCCAGGGCTGCGCTGGTTTCGTGATTTGTACGCCGGATGTCAGGCTTGGGCCGGCTATAGTCTCTCGGGCCAGGTCATACGGCATGAAGGTATATACGGTTGACGACCAATTCGTCGGAGCCGACGGTAAATTTATGGACGTGCCATACGTGGGCTTCTATGCCCTGGCTATAGGCCAACTGGTGGGCAGGACACTTTATGAGCAGTTCCAGCACCGCCGCTGGAATGCGGAGGAGACCGCAGCGTGCTGTGTTACATTCGATGAGTTGGATACGGCCAAGCAGCGAACCGACGGTGCCGAGGCTGCTCTGATTGAGTCAGGTTTTCCGTCGCGCAGGATATACCACGCGGCTGAAAAGACGACCGATGTCCCCGGGGCGTTCGATGCAGCAAATGCGCTGATTACACAGCATCCCGAAGTGAAGAAGTGGCTGGTTTTCTCGGTGAATGACGAAGGCGTGATGGGGGCGGTGCGTGCGTTCGAAGGCCGTGGTTTCGATCAGAGTTCGGTTATCGGCATAGGCATAGGCGGTAGTACCTGTTTAGCGGAGTTCGAGAAAGAAAAGCCAACCGGATTTTTTGCCACAGCCCTGATAAGTCCTTTGGAACACGGTTACAACACCACCGAGAATCTGTACAAATGGGTGGTTAATGGAATCGAGCCGCCCAAAATGATTCGCACGACCGGTGTGATTGTAAGGCGTGATAATTACAAACAGATAATGAAAGAGCAAGGGCTGCTGGACTGAAGGTATGCACAAATGACGCCGGTGGATGCAGAGCCAATGGCCGGGTTCCGGTTCATAACCGGATGTGAATGAGCCGGACGATGTCAGAGAACTTCCTGAAATTTGATGAAATAAGCAAGGAATTTCCGGGCGTGCAAGCGCTGGATGCGGTGACATTTTCTGCGGCTGAATCGAGTGTACACGGCCTGGTAGGGGAAAATGGAGCCGGCAAATCAACATTGCTAAAAATACTCAGCGGTTATGAGAATCCGAACAACGGAGGAATATGTCTTGCCGGTCACAGGCAGCGTTTTCTCTCGCCTCGTCAGGCAATTGAAGCCGGTATCGCGGTGATATATCAGGAACTTAACCTCGTTGCGGAAATGTCTGTGGCGGAGAATCTGCTTCTGGGACAAATGCCGCATCGGTGTGGATGGCTGAAGCGTAAAGAGATGCATGATGCCGCGAGAAACGGTCTTAAGCTCCTCGGTGAAGATATCGACCCCTCAGCCAGGCTCGGCTCACTTGCTATCGCCCAGCGTCAGATGGTTGAGATTGCCAAGGCCCTGATTCGCAATGCAAAGGTAATCGCCTTTGACGAGGCCACGAGCAGCCTCACAGAAAAGGAAACCCGCAAGCTGTTTTCGTTGATCAGAGACCTGAAAAGACAGGGCAAGGTGATTCTTTATGTCTCTCACCGCCTCGATGAGATATTTGACATCTGTGACTCGGTGACGATCCTGCGAGACGGGCGACATATTCGCACGTTCAAGGACATGTCGGGCCTGAACCACGATATTCTTGTCAGGCTCATGACCGGGCGTGACATAATCGATATCTATCATTACTCGCCGCGTGTTCACGGCGGGACCGCCCTGGAGGTCAGTGGTCTTCTGGGCCCAGGCTTGAGTGAGCCGGCTGATATGAAAGTTGCCGCCGGTGAGATTCTGGGGATATTCGGCCTGGTCGGTGCGGGTCGAACCGAACTGTTGAGACTTATTTACGGTGCGGAAAAAGCAATATCCGGGACCATAAGGATTGGCGGTGAAGAGGTAAGAATCGACAGGCCTTTGACTGCCGTCGCGCACGGAATCGCATTGTGCCCGGAGGACAGGAAGAGCGAAGGGATAATCGCCGAGAGCAGTGTGGGTAATAATATCAATCTTAGTGCAAGAAGGCATTTTTCTCATGCCGGTTTTATCATAAACGAAAAGGCCGAATATGAAAACGCACAGGACAAGGTCGAACGACTTGACATCAAGACGCCTTCTTTGCGGCAAAAGATTATGAACCTTTCGGGCGGCAATCAGCAAAAGGCGGTTCTGGCGAGATGGTTGTCCGTGAAAATGAAAGTGCTTCTGCTTGACGAACCTACGAAAGGTATCGACATTGGCGCCAAGAGCGAAATCTATTCGATCATTTATCAGCTTGCACAGCAGCAAATCGCTGTTATTGTTGTCTCGAGTGACCTCGGCGAAGTGCTCGGCATCAGTGACAGGATAATGGTTATGACCCAGGGCAGAATTGTTTGTTGTCTTAACCGCAACGAGGCGACCGAAGAAACTGTGCTGAAATATGCACTTCCGGTTATGAAGCAGCAGTACGATGTACAACGGACGGGAGAATGGGGGCACTGAGAATATGCGGGACAAGAAAATGATTCTGAAGCGAAAGATAGTGAGTCTCTGGCAGAACAGCGGCATGTTTGTTGTCTTCGTGGTGCTGTTCGTCTTATCGGCTGTTTTTGTCCCGTTCTTTTTCACATGGCGAAACATGATAGCGGTGGCACTATCCGTATCAATGGTTGGAATGGTCGCATGCACGATGCTTTTCTGCCTTGCAAGCGGAGACTTTGATTTGTCGGTGGAGTCAATCGTTGTGTTTTCGGGGGTTTTGGCAGCCATCATCATCAGCAAAAGCGGCAGCATTTTCCTGGGCATCGTCTGTGGTGTTGCTGCCGGCGGCCTTATCGGCCTTTTCAATGGCGTTGTTATCTCAAAACTGAAAGTCAATGCCCTTATAGCCACGCTTGCCACAATGCAAATCGTGCGAGGCTTTAGTTTTATCGTCTGCAACGGGAAATCAGTAACCATTAAAATCTCCGATTTTTTTCTTCTTGGAACCGGCAGGTTCCTGCTGATACCCATCCCTGTTTGGATAACAATACTGTGCTTCGTAACCTTCGGGCTTCTGCTGAACAAAACAGTCTTCGGGCGAAACGTATTGGCCATGGGCGGTAACGAAAAAGCTGCCAGACTTGCCGGTGTGGCAGTGGATAAAACCAAGATTGTCATCTTTGCACTACAGGGCCTAATGGCGGGCTTTGCCGGTGTAGTGCTGGCCTCAAGAATGGGCAGTGGCCAACCAAATGCGTCATTTGGATTCTCGCTCGATGTTATAAGTGCCTGTGTTCTTGGTGGAGTGTCACTTACCGGAGGCGTTGGAACCATTACGGGGGTTCTGGTAGGTGTGCTGATAATGGGCACGGTACAGAATGCGATGGATTTGCTGAACATAGACCCTTTCTATCAGTATGTCGCCCGCGGCAGTATACTACTGGCAGCTGTTCTGCTCGACAAACTCAAACGCGGACAATTCACCTGATGCTGCAACATGTGCGGTTTTGCTGGGAAATTGGCTTTGTTTGGGTTTGTTTTTCCCTCATGACCAGGTGTCCACTTTGGCGTAACTCTTTGCTGTGCTGATGGTTAGACGGATTTGACTTTTTTGGAAATTGGGTTTGTTTTGCATATTAATAGTGGCCTGAGCGATTTTGGGGTAGTGGATTCGAAATTGGGTTTGTTTTTCAGGCGTCTGGATGGTTTGATGTTTTGATAAGCCATTGTTAGTGCAGTAGTTACGTTCATTTGGGTGTGCAGCAAATTGGGTTTGTTTTGCATAAAAGGGTTGTAGTTTGCGGTTAAACTGGGCGGCATGGGCGGTTTAGAAAAGCCTTGGGCGAAGGCGTGGAGCAGCGTGAATGAATCGGAGAGTGAGAGGAAACCCCAAGAATAAATCTTGGGGCTAACGGCGAAATTGTTTGTTGTGGTTGTTATCATAGCGTTGATTCTCGTTTTTGGGTGCTTAGAAAAAGGGCGCCCTTCTATAATAGGTGTGGATCTATCGCATATTGTCGAAAATTCGGGGGGATTTGCCGGGGCAAACGGCCTAAGCGCTTGTGGCAGAATGGGTAAGGGATTTTTGGTAATTGCGGGGGTTTTTGAAGAAGTGCGTTCGGTTCTGATTGATTAGGGATTATTGAGCGAAAAAGGCTGGTGAGGGATGTGCGTTTTTAGGGCGTTAGAAGGGTTTTTGGGAAATTTTTGAGAAATTTTGAAAAAGATGGAATTTTTTTTGATACTTTTTTCCGTTTCGCGCGTCTATATACTACGGTGGCTTATGATGCGGCAGCTTGGGGTGGAAGTTTGAGGTAAATTCGGGCGCTGGAAGCAGAAGGTAAAAAAGGCTGTGTCAGTTGAACTGGAAGTGGGAGTTTTGATTTTAGGAGGTTACGGCCATGGTTGGGAGAAAGGTTCTGTTGTTCGTGGTGGTAGGTTGTGTGTTGTTGGTGGGTGCGGGGCAGGTGTTTGCGGGTTTTGAGGAGGCTGTGGCGGAGTATAAGCAGATTGTGGCGAGTAAGCCGGGGACGGATGAGGCTCTAAATGCACAGGAGAAGTTGGTTGGGCTTTATGTGAAGGCGAAGATGGGCGCCGAGGCTGATGCGGCATATGCGACGATGTTAGGTGATTTTGCGGGTAATGCGGGGTTGGCTGAGGCTGTTGACCATGTTGCTGATAAGTATCGTGAGATTTGGAACTATCGCAAGGCACTGGAGTTGTGCCGTTATGTTGTTTCGCACTGGCCTGAATCGGAACATGCGGTGCAGTCGCAGGGTGGAGTTGTGCGGCTTTATATCAAGCTTGGCGATGAGCCTAATGCGGCGGCGGCGATGGGTGAGTTGATTTCGAGATTCGGGGACCGCAAAGGTGTTGCGAGTGTTGTTGATGAGGTAGGTGATGCTTATCGCAAGGTGGGGGAATATGACAGGGCTTTGGCGTTGTATGAAGAGGTTGTGGCGAGTTGGCCTGATAGCGAGAAGGCTGTTGAGTCGCAGGGGAGTGCTGCGAGGATGTATATGCGGCTGCGAGATTATGCGGGAGCTTCTGTTGCGGTTGGGAAACTTATTTCCGATTATGGCAGCAGTAAGGAGGCAGCGAAGGCGATAGATAATGTTGGTGATGCTTATCGTGATGCGGGCAAATATGACAAGGCTGCGGAGCTTTATAGTTGGGTAGTTGCCAACGGTTCGGATGTTGAGCGGGCGATAGGTTCAGAGGCGTCATTGGCAAGGCTGTATATCAAGACGGATGAGTACGTCAAGGCGCAGGCAGAGACGGAAAAGCTCATTTCACGTTTTGGTTCCAATTCGGCAACGGCCAAGGCGATTGACAATATCGCTGACGGCTATCGCGGGGCAAAGAAGCCTGAGAAGGCCCGGGAGCTTTACCGGTGGGTAGTTGAGAACCAGCCTGAGGCAAAACATGCGATACAGAGCCAGGTGAGTGCAGTGAAGGTGAGTATAGCAATGGGGGATGATGCGAACGCAGAGACGGAGATTGAGCGGCTAATGAGTTTGTTCGGTGAGAGAGATGGTATTGCCAGTGCAGTGGAGAGTGTCGGCGACGAGTACTTCAAGCAGGAGAGATACGTGAAGGCCCTTGAGCTTTACAGTAAAGTGGTTGACACATGGCCGTTGGATGAAGATGCGGTTGAGGCACAGATAGGCGTTGTGAAATCGGATATCGCAGTTGGCGATGATAATGCGGCACAAACGGGGATAGACCGGCTGCTGGTTGATTTTGCAAACGATGCCAAGCTGGGCGAGGCTGCTGAGCGGATTGCGGATTACTACAGCGATATGGGCCGGCCAAACAAGTCTTACGCGGTGAGTGAGTATTTCGGCCAATGGACCGAAGGTGCGGCGGCTATGGGTGCCCATGTTGGTCTTGCCATGTCATATATAGCGGCTGGCGATGAGCCTAATACGGCAAGTGCGATAGATAAGCTGATAGCCGATTATAATGAGCTACCTTCGTTTGCTGAATCGGCCTACGACGTGGCGACGCAGTGTTACTATAAGCGTAATTATGGTCAGGCGATACGGATATGGGAGTATGTTTGCGGGAATGAGCATTTGCTTGGACGTCATCGACCGGAAATACCGTACGTGCTGGCTACCTGTTATGAACAGCTTAAGGATTACGAAAAGGCGGTGGAGTATTATCGTGAGGTTCTTTCGGATTGGCCTTCTTACGAATACGCAGGTACTGCGCAGTTTAAGGTGGGACATGTTTACAGGAAGATGAGGCGTGCGGGGACGGTTTCGCAGTCGGTAGCTGATGCGGAGATTAGGAGTGCTTATGAGCGTGTGCTTGCGGAGTATCCGGAAAGCGTATGTGTTAAGGCGGCAGCGGATTGGCTGAGTTGGAACAAAGTAGACGATAAGGTAAAATAATCAAGGGAGAATAGCGATGGATAGAATAATTCGAATGAGTATTGTGATTGGATTTGTGTGCGTTTTGGCGGGCAATGAGGCGGTTGGTTGTGGCAGTGCTCCGAGTGCCGTGATTTGCGGGCCAGACCCGAAGTATGTGAAAGCGTCGACTCAGATAACGTTTGATGGTAGTTGTTCGAGCGACTCGGGTGGAAGTATTGTGAAGTACGAATGGGATCTCGATGGTGATGCGAATTACGGTGAAAGCGGGGAACTTGGGTCTACTGTTTACAAGAGTTTTGCGGCGGGGAATTATACGGTTAAGCTGAAGGTGACGGACGATGACGGTCTGACGGACATTGAGCCGTGCACGGTTCATGCGGTGAAGGTGGTTGTGGATGTTGCAGGCTATGAGGACTACCCGCAGTGGCTGCATGTCGGCAGTTCGCATCCACTAGCAGTTGGATGTACGGTGACGCCATCTGGTTTGGGTGGCACATACACATGGTCAAAACAGATACCATTGACGGGCGGTACGATAACATTTTTGCCGAATGTGCACGATGAAGATCCGACGCTTTGGGTGAACAAGCGTGGGGTTTACCTGGCGAGGGTAGAATATACGGTGGGTGGTCTTACAGTATCGGACAATACGTCGACTATATTTGCAGTGGAGGTGGAGTTGTTCAGGAATTCGAGTTATACTGAGGAGTTGTACGACTGGCCGGCGGATGGTGGGTATCCGAGGTCGCCGGCTTATATATTTGGAAAAGAAGATCCTATTTACGTTGCGATTCAAAATTATGCGCCTTTGAGCGATACGCTGGAACTTTATGAGGAGGCAGTGAAAGTGACGTCCGATTTGGATTCAACGGGGATTTATTTGGATGTCAAGGAATGGCCTGGAGATAATGACAGGACGTGTTACAATGAACATGCTGTTAATGAACTTCTGTATCTTGGTGAGGACAGTAATGACGATGCAAATAATAATGATACAATAGAGGTTCAGGATGAAGAGGTATTGAAATTTTGGCTGGAGGTTCCGCCTGGCAGTGGTACGTACATTGAGTCGGCATCGGTGATGGTCGATCGGGGTGAGGTGGGAGTTGAATGGCAGGCTGACTACACGAGTTATTCGAATACATGCGGGGATCTGCCGGAGGCCCCTAATTCGGCGAATGGTTTTATGAACAGTACGACGTGGACTTACCGGGGATGGTCACAGAACTTTAATAACGGAGACCTGGATTCGGCGGAATCTCACTGGGGCTCATCGGGGGATTCTGATTATGCTGATTCTGTAGATTTGGCTTTTCGGTACGGCCATGGTGAGACAGATGGTTATTCAAGTTATCTGAAGTTCTTTAAGGATCTTGATGCTAATAGTAATCCTCAGGCAGTGGATGAGCTTTACTGGGACGAAATTGAGTGGGGAGACAAGGACGTTGACTGGGTGGCTATTTGGTCGTGTGACTTCATGGATGGTAGTGATACTTCGTTAAAGCAAATGGCAAATGGTGTACACCTGATCTGCGGTTATGTGACCGAGTGTTTGGATGTGGACTGTGGACAGTATTTTGCCGATGCGCTTCAAAATAGCAGTGTTAAGCAGGCTTGGTTTTATACTGATGATGCATTTAATCCGCCTGAATATATCGCGAGGGTTTTTGGGACTGAGTTGTTTGAAAATGACCATATTTACGGGGTGCAGTATCCGGATTCGATACCTTCTGATGCATACACTCACTGGGACTTTACGGCGGAGTAATACCAATGAAATCTGCGTTCTACAAATGGGATTATACTTATTAGGCTTTTAAGGAAATCGAAAAATGGAATCAGGGATTAAACGAATGATATCGTGGATTTTGGTTCTGGCGGGGGTAAATCTTCTGTTTGGTTGTGGGTTTGCGCGTGCAGCCTCTGATGCGAATGAAGGGGGAGTTGTCAGGCTGCCATATACTTTTATGACGGGTCCGATGAAGAAGAAGCGTGATATTGCCCTTGAATATAAGGGGAAGTTCGCGAAGGTTCCAGTGGAGGTGATGGTATACAAGGCTGTGGAGCCGAATGTGACCGAGGCATACGTTCGCCAGTTAGGTGAAAAGCACTTTGGGATGTCGGCTGATGCTAATTTCACTCGATCATCCGGGCGATTCTTCTGGTTGCGGGACAAGAATTGGTTTCTTGATGTCGATGGTTTGGATGGATCATTCTGGTTGAGGAAATCGACCTCGCTGGAGGAGAGTAACAAGAAAGTGCGGGAACTCAGAAGATTAGAAAACGAGCACAAGCTTGAATATCCGTGCGTGGAGGAATGTAAGGTTATAGCCGAGGGTTTCTTGCGCGAACACGATGTGCTAACATCTGATGCTTGTGTCAGGGGTGTTGCAGATAACACACATGGTGCGCATGTCATGAGTGTAGGGTTTCACAAGAAGATTAATGGATATAGCGGGTATGGGGCGGGATTCAAGATCGTAGTGTATGTTGGACCCGGGGGTAGGGTGGATGGGATTTATAAGGCTTGGCCGGAGCTGATTCCGTGGAAGATGTACCCTGTAAAGGGGCCGGAGGAGGCATTGGCGGAACTTCGCAATCATAAGGGGATATTGTTCAACGGTAGCAAGGGAATGGTGGAGGAAATAAGTCTGGGATATTACAGGGCGGCGAAAAAGCGTGGTGGATATATTCAGCCGGTGTACTATTTCAGTTGCAGGGGGGCGAAGAGGAAGTTTTACGGTTGTGTAGGTGCGATAAAGAATGAGTATGTCAAAAGCAAGGCAGAGATGGAAAAGGGCCTTCAGAAGAAGAAGTCCAGCGTGAAGAGAGGTACGAAGGTACAATGAGGAGGCTCTGGATAGCCAGAAGAATATTGTGCTGACGAGCCTTGAGTTGAAGGCTGATGCTGCGGCGGAAGCGGATGCGGAATATGCGGCGCTGTTAGCTGATTTTGCGGGTAATGCGGGGTTGGCTGTCAAGTTGACGTTTTTGGCGGGTGTGAGAGTGCCAAAACATGTATTTGGCAGGTGGGGGGGTGGCGGCGAGGGGGCGGGGATTGGGGTTTTTCATTTGTTTAAGTACCGATAAGACAGGTAGTTACAGTTCAAGGTGGTAAAAACGGGCGAAGTTGGGGCAAAGCTGGTATACTGTTTGCACATTGGTTGAGTGGCTGACGGAGCTTTTGTACTGGTTCAGCGTGAATTGGACAAATCCACTTCGCTGTTAAGAGACTGCCTTGCCTTCGGCAAGGAGGTTTTTTTAGGCATAGCAAGACGCTGAATTGTCTTTGGAACTCGTAAA
>Ga0114918_10000714_pt1 | contig 29019 bp, 36 predicted proteins | sample LantaG_FD_87015 | JGI IMG/M metagenome (GOLD analysis project Ga0114918, IMG submission 87015) | Deep subsurface microbial communities from Baltic Sea to uncover new lineages of life (NeLLi) - Landsort_02402 metaG | ecosystem: Environmental > Aquatic > Marine > Oceanic > Sediment | place...
CAAACTTATCGATAAATTCACGGGGAAATTGTAAGGCCTCTAGAGAGACATCAGCCACGATCTAAAGGTGTGTCCTCTCCCCGGCCTTCCAAGCCCGACCTACCCAAGGCGGAGCGCGTGGGTCATCTTTTTCTAGCCTCGTCCAGAATTTCCTTCGTCTGTTGTTGTATCTCCTTATACTTTTCAGGGTCTTCTTTTTTGAGAGCCTCGAACTCTTTTTGAGCCTTGTTCAGAATTTTCTTCGTCTGTTGTTGCATCTCCTTATACTTTTCAGGATTCTCCTTTTTGATTCTCTCGAGATTTTTTTTAGCCGCTTCCAGACGACCTGGCTCCATAAATCCAAAGGTGTGTTTCTCTTTCTCTTTCCCTTCCCCTTTCTCCTTAACCTTTTTTTTCTTAAATGGGCTCTTGAAGAGATTCTTGAAAAGTTTCTTCAGAGAAGTCTTTTTGGGTCTCTTAGCTTTGGTCTTATTTTTATTCTCTTTTTCTTGGAACCTGTCCCAATAAGGCCTCACCTTTGGGTCATCATAGATACTTTTCCCTTCCGACATGATGTACGTGATGTACGTTGATAGCTCTATCTTATCCTGTCGGGCATCTTTCCTTGGATTATCGACTTTCACTCCCCGAATAGACTCTATAAATCCTTTCCAGTTACCAAATTCTTTTGAATGTCCCACATCACCCTCCTTTTTCTCTATCAGAAAGAGAATATAGGGAATCTAGGACCGTTTCTCAAAAGTGGAAACCTCCCAAAAAATCTCGTTCAAGCGACCAGCCGGAATCGAACCGGCACCATCAGCTTGGCATATTTCAAGGCTCCCGGAAAAGGACGGCTCCTTTTATACCCTAAATTTGGGGCCTCAGGCTCTATATGTCTTCTCCCGGGTATGGGGCCACTCGGCCACAGGCACCATCGGGGATATCGTCCCCCCATACTCCCGGCCCCACCATCGGCAACAAACTTAATATCTAAATTATATTTCCAGATCCCTGAAACATTGGTCTTCCAAAAGGTGGATCGGCAACAAGCTCAATATCTAAATTATATTTCCCGATCCCTGAAACATTGGTCTTCCAAGAGGAAGCATACCCCTACGGAGACATGCTGGCAATCCGAGGCTACTCTGAAGCTATTGATAAAATGCGAGTTCGGCTTGAAAAACTGAGGTCTCGTCGAAGGTGACTCAGGTGTACAAGTGTTCTGTATCTGTTTTGGGGGGTTCCTGCCGAAGGTGCTCGTTGCCGTTCGAAACGCCCCATAACATTTCGGCCGACTGCTATCCTCCTCTTTTCGCATTACCGTGATAAGCGGGCATCCGGGTTCGAACCGGAGACTCCTGCGCGGCAGGCAGGTGTTTGGCCGACTAAACTATGCCCGCGAATGATACCTCCGGTTGGATTTGAACCAAACGACCTCACGCTTATCAGGCGTGCGCTCTAACCAGACTGAGCTACGGAGGCGAAGTCGGGACGGTTGGATTTGAACCAACGACCTCCAGGCAAAACTGGGCTCTTCCATGCTGAGCTACGTCCCTCGGCCCAGGAGGGCGCCCTCCTTTATGGCCGTATCGGGGCAGCCGGAATCGAACCGGCTTGATCTGCGTCCCAAACGCAGCGGGTCATCCAATGCCCTATACCCCGAATCGGGATGGCCGGAGTCGAACCGGCTTGATCTGGTTCCCGAAACCAGTGAGTCATCCGATGCTCTACATCCCGTTATTGCTGCAAATCCGAGTAGCTGGATTTGAACCAGCGATCTCTCCGCCCCCAGCGGAGTGCCATAAACCAGACTTGGCCATACCCGGATATCTCTTATTCTCTAGTTTTCAGTTTTCAAAGAGTCCGAAGCCTCACCTGCTCGAGGCCTCCGAATGCCCGGCCCCCGATTCGAACGAGGAACGTCGAAGGTCTTCAACCTTCCGCTCTACCATTGGAGCTAGCCGGGCCCATATCGTCTACCTTTCTCTTCCTTCCTCCAGCGCTCTCCATCATCAGGGTTTCAAATTCAGCATGGTCAACGTAGAGACAGTCAGCTAGCAACTCATTATCCCAGGGGACCTCCGGCAATGCCTGGACAAGCTCTTGCGCTTGTCTGAGCAGGGCCCCCTTGGAGATTACTTCCCTACCGGGAACCTCTTTGTCTCCAATGACACGACGAAGTAAATCTTCCTCACTCAAAGTCTTTTGGATCTCCTCTTCATCGAATTCTTCGTACACAGCTGCAAAACGGTATCCGAGTGCGTCTCGGACCTTGACCATGTTCTTGATTGCCTGTGCGATGATTTGTTGAAGTTCGTCCAAAACGGTTTCCCTAAACGACAAGACCCCGGGGCGTTCGCCCCGGGGTCTACATGTGACAATGCACTTGTGTACCCCAGGGCGTTAGCCCGGACCTCCAAAAATAATGGGGAAGATTGGGGTACAAAGTGCGTTCATGATCTTATCTCTATCTCTCTACGCGGGTTATCGTCACAAGATCGTTTCATTATCAGGCATTCCGCTATCGGTATACCCGCCGTACACCTGACGACGAACTGTCCCCGGGAATGTGACATAGGAAGGGGATCTTTGTCAAACACTTTTTACCTGTTTCTTAAAAAAAAGGTCGGTTTTAGGTTTATAGATCCTGATATTTAGGGTCAAAAAAGGATAAAAATGCGTAAGACAGCTGTTTCTCTCTATCACGGAACTCTTCGAAAAAACCTTTCTTCGATTATGTCGAAAGGTCTTTATCCCAGCGTGGGACAATTTGTGGAGGAAGTTTACCGAGACAGAAACCCACAAAAATACGTCTTCTTCTCGGATAATAAAATGCTGGGGAAGGTCCTGACCTCGATTCAGCATCACCTTCAAAACACACTCGGAAGAGACGTCACATGGGAGGACATCCGAAACCATGGGGCGATTATTAAATTGGAAGGGGTTTCTCCGGAAAAAGGCGGTCCGGTAAGATCGTATAAAAAACCCCCAAGAAAACCTGGGGAGCCTTTCCGACAGTGGCTTTCAAGAACCAGAATGGACCCCCCTCCGGCACCTGTAGAGTCTGGAGACTACTACTCGTCTTCCCCCATAAAAGTCGAAACTGTTATTACCGGCATGCCTATGATGAGGCTTTTTAGAAGGGCTGGCCTTTTTCCCCATGGAGTAGAGTTGTTAAAAACAACTCACTATCCTTATTGGGGGGGTAAGCTGGAGAAACAGATAAAAGGAGACCTCCTTAAATTTGCCTTCGCCTACTATAAAAAAGACGAAGATACCCATGCAGGGTGGGAGGATTTCAAAACCCTGAAAACATGGGCTCTCTCCCCACACCCAAAACTGAGGCGTCTGAAGGAACTAACCCAGGACTATAAGAGCCTTTTGTCCGGACGCCGGAGCCCGCCCTATATTTTACCGGAAGATATTTTACGGGGAGCGAAGAAAAGTGGTCAACAAGCAAAGAAAATAGCCTCTTCCTATCTCCTTCAAAAGATGGGAAAAGTCTTGTAGGTCATGGTTTCTTCGGACCTCCTGTGCGGATATGGGATTATCTGTGTTTTGTATGGGTGTAGGCCCTTTTCCGGATATTCATACTACACCAATCAGAGTAAGGAGATCATTTTCTGAACGGTTTTGTCCCCAACCATACCGTCTGCGGTTAATCCCAAGAGCCCTTGCCAGGTCGCAATCTTATTTGTGACATGTGCCATGTCCCAGGGATTCGTCACTCGGACGACGTCGTAGATTCGAAGGATTTGCCTCAAGGTGAAACCTTTATCGGCATTGTACTGTGCGGCCCTCTTAACCTGTTCAGGTGTCAGCATGTTATTTTCCTCCCAGGGAATGCTGTTAGCCAGTTCGTCTAACTCATTTTCGGTTCCGTTGAAGTAATCCATGTCCAAACCATTGGACTCCATGCCCCATTCTTTTCCGGGACCACTGCTGGTATATTGCCAAACACACCAGTCAGTGAAGGTTTCTGGAAGATTTGGTTCCATACCGGAAGGAGGGGGATACGGATCTACATAATGAACATGAGACCCTCAATGTGCCCCTCCAGGTGCCTTACACCGCGTGGACTGATGTACAGAATCGGTTTACCACCAACGCGCCACTCAACGGTACGGAGCCACTCAAGGATGCCAGCATGGGCTTTCTTTGGATCCCCCACCTCATCTATCTTTGAAGTTTCGACATCCAAGCCGGGGGGCAGGTCACCGGGAGAAAAGTGGACTAGATTCAAAAAATAATCGACTTGTTCCTGAATGTCTTCGATCAGATGAATAAGATGGTAGGCACCACGGACAAAGCCGTGTTCTTTCATTGCCGGCCAATTCTGGAGGAACTTTGAGTCCGTCCAATTGAATTGTGAAGCTTTGGCAATAATAAAACGGACATAGACTGGGATCTGCCCCCAGTCTATGTCCCCTTGCCACTTATTGTCTATGCCTTGAGTCCGGACCATTGTATCTCCTTCGAAATATCTCGAGGAAGAATACAATGGACCGTACAAAATAGGCAAGAATTTAATCTAATCTAATCCTTTTATTTTGGTTTTTTCAAATCCCACAACCGATCTATCTGTACCTGGGTTAGGGGAGTTTCTCCCTCCTGCCAAAACCATCTTCTGGAATTGTCCGCTTCAAGTTTTTTGAGACAGGTAGCACATGGAGGGTGCAATCCCACTTCAGGAGGGGTTTTCTCCTGGGTCTATGCCCCCCCAGGGTAGGAAGAATGAGGGGAGGTTCCACAAAGGAGATTTAGAAAGTAAAATTGCCACCCAAATGGATAAGATTCCCGAACAAGCAAACTCCCGTTGGAGTCTACTCCTAACAGGCGACCGATATGGAAAACGCTGTTAGCCGGTTTGTGGTTGAAGACTACAAACCCTTGGTTGAGCAAAGGTTCCCAAGCTTTTTGGGCCCTTTTTAAGATAAGGTTCCGGGTTCGAGAGCCCTTTATTTTCCGGAGCTGTTGCTTAACAAAATCTAAAAGGGGGCCGGAACTCCCCCGCCTCTCCAAAGATTTACATAGCTCCTGCCATGCTTCCTCATCTTTGGGGGCAGAATTGCACAGAAGGAGAGATCGTTCGATAGAGGACATTAGTAGTCATGTCCCTTTTTTGTGGCTGAGTTCAGGTGGCCTTGCCTTACCAAATGGCAAATAATCTCTTCCGCCAATTCTGGGTCTTTCTCGGCCCATCCAGGAAGAAGACTTCGGGCCCGACCGAGTTCAGAGATCGTTGCCGATTTCTGAACTACTTTCGAAAATCGGCTCGCATTTCTTTGAGCGCCCTCCGCCAAATAATTGAAGATCTCGGGGAGATCCTCTTGTTTGAGGTTTTTGATCTCTACGCCTCTTCCACACCCCTTCCTCGGGTGAATCATCCAAAGAATGAGCCCAGCATATGTGGGGCCAGTAATAACCTGACCTCGACCTTTGCAGTGTTCGCAAACACCCCATACCCCGAGTCTTTTTGCTCGGCACTTAATGAGGATTCCTCGGTTGATCGCATCGTGATCATCCCCTCTCCCTTTCGACCACAGATTAACTTCTTCCGCAGTGGGGGTTGGACGTGGTCCACCCTCATTTACGGCCTTTACCCAAGTTTCGTGGTCTGGGTAGAATTGGAACAAACGATTTTTCTCGATGAGTTTATCAACCTCATCCTGCGTAATCTGATCTTTCCATTTACGTCCGGTTCCTTCAAAATCATAAAAATCATCAGAGATCTGATCTGTCTCTGGATTGTATCCAGAGCCCCCACAGGAGCACTCCTCGGTCGGTTGATCAACCTCAAAATAAAAATTCACTAGCTCGTTGAGGTCATTTAAATCCCATCCCTTAAAATCCTTCCAGGACTCTACAAAAACAGGACTGCCCCAACCGGATTCATTGGACATGTAATCTTCATAAGGACCCCAGGAACAATAATTCGGGTTTAGGTTTAGAAGCTCTACCATCCAAGGTTCCGGGTTCAGAAGCTCGAGATCTTCAAGGTCCCATTTGTTTTTAAGGTCTGGAGGGGTTCTCATTTATTTTCATCCTTTTTATTTTTTGGAGCTTTCTCGGGGAGAGCATTCACTACCCCACAACGTTCTCCAGGTGAATTCTAAGCGTCTCCGTCCACTCCACCACCTCAGCCATTCCCTTCTCTACCCAGGACGTCAGGAAGAGCTTCTGGGGCCCTCCTCGGTCAATTGGGTGGAGGCGTCGGATACGCTGATGCTCGACGGACAGGAGGATGGAGAGTTTAAGGAGATTCGCCCATTCATCTCGATGCTGTTGACGGACTTTATGAGATTCCCCAGCCACAAGAGTCTCGAGAGGTTTTGTAATCTCTTCCGGTTTTTCTTTATCTTTCGAGAGTTCCCGCAAAAACTCCATGAGAGGGACCATCCAATCAGGACGTTTTTCCTTGTGGGCCTCATTAAAGAGACTCTCAAGGGCAGTAGACATCCGGTCCATTGTTGCACGGTATAGGGTGATAGAGGAGGAGAACTTCCCACCATAAATCTTAACCCAAAATTTCACCAGATAAGGAGTCAACCAAGGCAAAGCCCATCCCCATTCTTCAAAGACTGTTTTGACAGAGCGGGGGCTAAAAGCTCCTTGATACTTTGGGTCCATGGCAAAAGTGATCTGGTTCCAACCATTCCAGGAGGAGATCTGTTCTTCCAGCTCGAGGAACTTACCGGACCGGGAAATTGGGACCGAGATCAGATGGGCTAGCAGACGTTCAGAGGGGCTTCCCTTTTTCCAGACTCCCTTTGCCGAATCCTTCAACGGATCCCCCGGCTCCCTTTTATTGTAGAATCGAAAAAGATCCAAAATGAGTTTGACACTGTCTTCTTGGAAGGACAGTGTCAATTCCTGGAAATCCGGAGATTCCCAGATACGACCTGTTTTGACTTCGGTTTTGGTGCAGTACTTTTTCCGTTCCCATCCTTTTTCGGAGAGGAAAGAGAGGATGGCCCGAGGAAACATTTTTCCGATACGGTTTACTGTCTCTCGATAGACCTCTTTTTTACCGAGTTTTTTAGCGGAGGTTAGACGTCCGTCCAAAAGCTTCCACGTAAAGTTTAGGAGTTGTTGCTCATAGGTTTCTTTTTCTAATTCCATTCCTGAATACATTTGATCCTCCGGATATCTCTCAGGAGCCAAAATTGCGCCACACAAGTTGGGTTTTCAGGGCGGACAAGGTTGGTAGAATATGGCTTGTTGAGGCTCCGATTTTGAACTCCCACTGCTGTTGAGAAGTTCCTTCAAGGTCTGACCAGTTCTCCTCTCCTTCGAGATCAAGGTTGGCCCAGAACAACCCTAGATTGGACCGGTAGTGATTGTCCCGGATTTTTTGGGTGGGGGCAACCTGTGGTCCAATGTAAAGAAGTGTCGTGATCCTCCCAGGAACCACATAAGGTGAGGGATCCGTTTCCAGGTCAAGTTTCTCCTCTTCCTGTAGAGAAACCTCTCCTCTTTCTACCCTTTCTGAGAAACGAATGTTGATGAATTCGGACAAATCCGATTTATTTGGGCCCATGGGGTGGACAATAACTCGAAGAGAGTCTGTCTCGAAAACCGAGAACAAATCATCCAGGAAACGGTTCAAGAAGGCTTTTAGAAGAACCGACAAACGGGCGGGTTGTCCTGGATAGTGGAAATCATAATCTTCACTCAAATCCAGGAAAAGGTGGACGGCCCTGGACCGGCGCAGGAGCTGACCCTCATCTCGAGTATAGAAAAGGAGTTCCCCCTCCACGTATCGGAGAGAGAAAAGATCGGGGCCTTCTGTGTTCTCCATCATGGCCAGCTGAGATTGAACAAGATTCTCAAAACTCCCACGATTGGCCATTTCGTCGAGGCCTCCTTGTGGGAAGAATCCTGCATCTTCTAGCTCAACCTTTACTTCAGGGGTCTCAGGAACCCAATCAGAAGGAGGGGAGGGGGCCGCACCAAGCAGCCCTTCAAACTCCGACACCTGGCGGGCGATGAGTCTTTGGGCTCGTCCCCCAAAGATCTCATAGTGACGGGCGATAAAAAGATCCTCTTGACCGAGGGCTTCCCGCAAGGAAAGCATCTCAAAGGCATCTGCAACTACTTCACATTGTTTTTCGAAGAAGCTCATAGAGAACCCTTCTTCGAAAGCGTCCGGGAAAGTCTCCCTCAAAGATTGGTCGATCTCCTGGGCACACTTCTCCGGATCCAGGGAAGCCGGGACACTGAGAGAACGCACTGTATGAGGAGTCACCAAAATCGGGGGCAAAGGAAGGTTCTTCAAAGGAGCCAGGATCCGTTCCAGAAAAAGACCGACCACCTCTGGGGACCGTCCGGTTTCCTCTATGACGTCTGCACACTCATAAAAGATCGGAAGGTTCAGGATCCGGTTCAGAATCCGGTTTTCATACTTTGACCGAAGGATCTTTTTGTTTTCCCGTTCCCTTCCACCTTCAGACTTAGTTTTGCTCTCACCTTCAAGGGCCCGAAAAGGGAACTGGTTTCCGGACAAGAAAATCAGACCCAAGTCATGAACCAGGAAAAAGGGAAGACGATTGTGCCCGAGACCCAACAGGTCTGCGTACCAGGAGCAGGCACGTGAGAAGCTGGTAGGCCAGGAGCTTAAGCTAGCCCCACTCATTGTGAGGCTAGCGACCAGATGTTTGTAGAGGTCTCTCTGGTCTGAGAGGTCAATTTTAATTTTGGAGAGGTCACACTTGGTCATTATATTCTCCATCTTACGATGCCAGCAGGGACTCCTGCAACACGCGGCTCCGAATGATTTGCTCTTCCTGAGTTCTGATCTTGATGAGGGCAAGTCGGTAGGCTGACTTCCTTTGCACAACCTCTCGGATCGTCTGCCTGATCATGTCCCGACGGAAAGTGTCTGAGAAGGTTCCGTGGGGTTCGTTGCCAATTCCGGCCTCAACCAGGGTGGTAAGAAGCTCCGTTCGGGAGTCATCCTGGAGTGGGACCATAGAGAGGGCTCGAACCGCATCCACACAGAGGTCTACCCTATCCCGACCATCAAACATTCGAACTGAAGTAATATCCGAGGCACTTTCCTGCAAAAGTGCCATTCCCTGGTCCACCTCATTCATAGACATCATCGCGACGGCGCATTTGACCCGAGCCTGGTGAACAAAGTAGGGGTGGTCAGCCCCATAACTATCCGAAAGGCGGGCGGAGATGCTTTCGACAGCCTTTTGGACAATTTGAATCCCTCGTTCATCTTTACCCTGTTGAATAACCTGGTCTACTACGAGACCCAAAATTTCAAACAGGTGACTGACCCCATGCGTTTGAGTTCCTACGAGGCTTTCGAGAGACGTCACGATTTGGGTCAGGAGGCTGAAGACCAAATCGTTTGATCCCAGATGGTTTGCAGTTTCCGAGCAGACATTCAAAATTTCTCGCTGCTCCCGAACTCCAAGCCCAGACTCTTTGAGGCGATCTACGACCGAGATCACCATCTGTTGTCCGACCTCCGGGCGCCCGAAGTGGGAGACATTCGGGACCAATCGACACAGAAGGCGAGTCTTCTCTTGTTCGTCTTCATAATCCCAGACGCTGTTCAGCCTTTTCTCCAGGAGAGACAGACCTTCATCGATCCGACCGGATGCAGCCAACCCTCGAATCAAACTACTCTCCAGAAGGGCGGCATTCCCCTTTTCCAGGGTTTCAATCTGAGGGCGAAGAGAGTCGAGAGTCACATTGTCACAACCTTCCAGAACCAAATCAAGAGCGCGAACAGCAGATTCGTCGAGGCGTTCACGGCTGAGGAGCTGCGTTACAATTCGATTTGACCTTTCCGTCTCCAGGGCCCGACCTGCTTGGCAGATTTGGAGGGCTTTCAGAGCGTGCTCGAGGTAATAGGCGTCCTCGATAACTCTTGGGATCTCCAGCAGCTCTTCCAATTTTTCACAGACCTTCGGACCTCCCCCGAGATCAAAAAGAAGTTCTCCGCAATCAAAGAGTTGGAGGCACTGACGAAGAGGTCTCTGTGTAGAGATCACTCCCAGAATTTTGTCGATGAGGGGACTTTCGGAGTCCAGAAGAGACCCGTATTGAATTTGCTCCAAGATATCGGAGAGGACCCTGTCCTTCTCGAGGCCTTCTCTCATCTGGTCAAGGCGAGAGATAGACTGTTCGAACATGTTTCCGGAATCTGATTGTCCCAGACGAGTTAAGCATCCAGCAAAGACACTCCATGCACTGGCTCCAGAGTCTTTTGACAGGGATTCGAGGTCTTTTCGAGATTCACCCAAAATAGCCAGGGTCCTGTCAGAGTTTCCGGAGGCTTCCCACGCGGTAGCAATTGCCCCAAGGGACTCCAATCGGAAATCTGGTCGAGCGATGTCCTTTGCATAGGACTCCATTTTCCCCAGAAGACCACTGATGTTCTCCGGAAGCTGTGGTCGTTGAATTGACCCTCGAACATGGCGTCGGATGAACTCGAAACTGTCCTTTTCAGAGATCCCACGAAGAGACATCTCACTCAGGAGAGATTCCTGAACACGCTCCGCCTCTACCTTGTCTGGATTGACCGAGAAAACTTGGGACCAGAGCATCCATCGAGCTTTCTTTGAAAGCTTCGGCTCCAGGCTTCGAAGTTCCTTGACCAGCCCACCGAGACGACCTGCGTATTTTGCAGTGCTTTCCCCTTTTTTCTTCCCGTCAAATTGCAGGAGTCGTTTTCGGATTCCGATCTCGGGGGGGACCTCTCCAGTCATTCCAGAGAGGAAAGAAGAGTAGTCCTGTTCGAGTTCGGGGCGCAGTTCTTCAGAAGCTACCCAGACAGCGTGCTCGTAGCAGTCCACGGCCTCCTGCAAACCCCCACGAGAGGCTTTGAGGCGAGCGACTTGACTCCACTCTTCCGAAGATTGGAGTCCTGTGACCGCAGCCTTCTCTGCTGTAACCATCTCCGAATCAGAGGCCGGCTTGACGGGCAAGGATTTTTTTCTTTTCTTAGCAGAAACTTTCTTTCGAGTTTTGGTGGGGGACTCAATTTCCGGAAAATCCTCTTCCTCCTCAAAATCCTCTTCCTTTTGGGGGGAATTTTTATTTGTTTCCGGAGCCGGGGGCTTCTCTTTTTTGGGGGCTTGGGGTTTATTTGGGCGAAGGGGGAGAGTTGCCAAGGAGCCCATGTCGAGGGAGCTGCTTTCGAGGACGGTCTCCAGTCGATGCATCCCACCACGGATGATGTGATCCACGAGAGAGTTGATCCCTCGGAAAGCTCGTTCGGAGATCTGGAGAGTCTCCATCCCGGAGTTTTCCGACCTTTTCCCGACCATCGTAATCACAGTTAGAGTACCAGGCTTTACCTCCAAGAGACGCCCCAGCAGATCTCTTGGAACTGGGGGCTCCAGCCGGTAATTTACCGGAGTGAAAAGATTGGGGAATCCTCCAAAGGAAGTATATTCCTCCCCAAAATCCAAGAACTGCCGGCTGCGCCCGGTGAGGGATTCACGAACGGCAAATCGAGGCTCTCCGTGGTTGTCTTTCAGACAGGCAAGCTGGAGATTTTCCAGTTCTGAGTGGGGGAGAATTCCAAAGAGATTTTCAAGGCGAGGGATGTCTTCCTCTGTAAGGATCCAAAGCTCCGGAATCGGGGGGGACCCACGGAATCCCCATCGAAGAGGAATCTGAAAATGAACCAAGTCTCCCCCTTCCCACTGGGAGCGAACACTGTCCAGATCCAGGTCGATAAACTCGAAGGCACTGTGGAAAGAAACCACAGGGACGGACCACCAGCCATCCTCTTCAAAGAAGGCCATGTGATCGGGCTCAAACTTTCGAAGTCCGGACTCCCACGGATGGCGGTAGCCCATCTTTACCCAAACATTTTGGACGGGGGACCGAAAAACCGGGATACCCAGATCAAACCATCGTTCCAGAAGGAACATACTGGGTCCGGAGACCTTCAGGAGGAATCGGCGTTTTTCCGTTCCAGAAATGGTGCACGGAGCTACCAGAAGGCTCTGGTTTCGGAGGAGGAGAGAGGATTGAACGGCGGAGGCGAGCTGTGCTTTGTTGGTGAAAACACAGACTACCTCACAAGGAGCCTTATTCCATTCCTGGGGGAGGAGTGGGAGACTGGCTACCAAAGTTCTTCCGTGAAGGAAAGAGCGGACCTTCAACCACTGACCACGAACCAGGACCTGGTCTCCCTTGAATTTGACTTCTTCGAGTCGGAGGCCATAGCCGGCAGGTTTGCGTCCATTTTCAGGTACCAGGAGAGTTCTCGGAGCCTTTTCCTCGAGAGACTCCTCTTGAGAGGTCTCTACATTGATTCCAAACCATGGGTTTTTGTGGGAAGCCGGGAGATTTCCGGACATCGAGAGGCGCTCAAGATCCTCTTCGGAACAAGCAATGAGCGCCCATTTTTTTCCTTGCACGGGAGATTCATTCATATCTTTAATTACTCCGTTGCGTCGATCTTGAGGAGAGCATCCACTTTTTCCCGGACAGTTTGAATATCCTGTTGTCGGTTCGCAGTATAGCGCAACAGGGTGAGATCGTCTTTCGTTACGACACCGCCATGGAAAAGGAATGCTCGAACACGCAGAAGTCGGTACAGTTTGATCACCTTTCGGTCACTGACCTCTACCCGATCTTCTCGCTCCAGGGTACGAATAATTCGCTTGAACAGAGTAAATACATTGTCCGGGAAGAAGTTTCGTCGGTCCCCACCAGGTGTGTTGTCCATGACCGACTTCAGCATGGTGCCGTCGATGTGGTCCTTCAAAGTCTGGAAGTCTTCCAGGCTGCAGGTGTTTTCCCAGGGGCGGCGGTTGGTGGTCTTGAACATTTCGTTCCGAAGACCGAGTTCCAAAAGGTCATCAAAATGCTGGTCCCGGACAGGCTGAGACTCCACCTTGAGAATGAAGCGATCCTTGAGAGCATCCAGCTCGGTGAATTCTGGGATCTCATTGGTGGCCGCGAAAAGCATCTTCATCGCGACAGGAACCGGTCTACCTTCCTGGTAGAACTTTCTCTCGTTGATGACGGTCAGGAGAGTGTTCAAGATAGCACTGTTGGACTTGAAAATCTCATCCAGAAATACGAGCCGAGCGGTTGGGAGTTTTCCCTCCACCCGACGAAGGTATCGGCCGTTTTTCAGCTCATTGATATCAATGGGACCGATGATCTCACTGGGCTCAGTGAACTTGGTGAGCATATACTCGAAGTACTCACTCTCACTGAGGCCGAGGACCTGGGAAAATTTGACGATCAAGTCACTCTTGGCTGTTCCAGGACGGCCAATCAAAAGGAGAGGCTCCTGAGCCACACAGCAGACCGTCATCAGGTCTACGATCTCCTGTTTCCCAACGAAATAGGTGCCGAGGTTTTTCCTCATACGGTTTACTCGATCACGAACCTCTTCAATTTTGGGTGCTTTCTTAGCCATTGTTCCTCACTTATCGTTACAGAAGGGGATGGGATAGGAGGTCTGGTCATATCGAACCACAAGACCCCTGTGTGACACACTCTCCCTACCCCAGAGACTTGGGTGGGGAGAAAAATTAATTGACCTAAAAACCATTTATTTAATTAAATCTTGGGATCCATCACCTGACTGGGCTGGGCCTAAAAGAATCTAAAGACCTCGTGGAAAAAGCTCCCCATATTATTTTTGAGGAGATTAGTGGACAAAAGGTCGAGGAAATTAAAAAAAGATTGGAGGCTGTTGGGGCCCTCGTCGAGGTTTCACCTAGTTTTTGAACATCAGATTGAATCCTTTGAGGAGAGATTCTTCGGTTAAGGAGACGCTCTTCACCGCTCGGTATCTCAAGGGCGCGACGGGCCCGAACTTAACAAAAACGGGGGTTTTTCCAACATCTATAAAACTCCATCCGTCTTCTGAGTCAAACCTTTCAAAGTGAAATCCTAACCGTTGTTCTTTACCTCGATGGATTTCTATGGAAATTCCCCCATAATCTCCCTTATAGGCCCGAAGTTCAAAGGTCTCTTTTTCTGAGGCCCCGTATTTGAACTCGTCGAATAGATTAATTATCTGTAACACCGTGTCTATTACGAAAATTCTCCGAGGTTCTTCGAGGCTCCATAAATCTAAGTTCTTAATAGTAGGATATCTTTCACAAGTTTCTTTTAGAGAAACTTCCCTAAAAAAAGGAACCGTTATTTTGGGGAGATTTTCCCATAATTTCGCCCCCAAAATATTCTTTAAGGAACCCAGGGGAACGCCTCGGAAAAGAGCATCGATGAGGAGTTTATTATCCCCCGAACGGTAAGCTTTACGGATGATTTCAGCCACCTCGCATGCCGTGGTGGCATGTTTCAGATCTATCTCTTTACTCATAAGGCTCCTCTGCCAGGAATTCTCGGGGAATTATCCGAACTTCCCGACCCAAGTTTTCCTCCGAGACACTTGTCCCATTATTATTGGCATCTAAGAAAATCAGTCCGCCCTCAGGACTCTTTTTTATTTTCTCAACTCGATAGATTTCGGGCCAATCACAAATAATATCCCCAACCTGAAGGTCTCTATAAGGGATATCCTTTTTTTTCAAGACAGAGGCCAAGGCTTCAAGGCTTTCGATTAGGCGCATTTTTGGACGTCCCTTCTATTTTTAGAGTTTATGGGACCAGTAGGAGACTAGGCAGAGTGCGTAAGAGCTACAAGGCAAAAAGAGCGCCGCAAAAAACCACAACTCTTTTACCATCAAAGAAGCGGTCAGGATCAGGATTATAATAATGGAGCCAAAAGATAAAATTCCTCGCAGGACCTCGATATTCATTAAAAATCCTCCCCTCGTAGTACCCGAAATCTATCTAGATTTCATAGGATATGGAAACGATTGGAGCCGAGGTCTAGGTCCTTTTGGCCAGGGCCCGCATTTCTGGGGAATATCTTTCTTCCCAATCCGTGTAGTCCCCTGAAATATCGGGGGGGATATATTCTCCTTTGGGGAGTTCTAGATCCCTCAAAGCTTTCCGGGCCACATAATGACCGGAGTGATAAAGCCAGTCCTCTACTGCTTCTCGAGACCCAAAAACCGTCCCTTTCTCTCCGGACTCGTTTTCAAAAGTGACCCAACCATCCTCAAATCCAAAACTTGCAATCTTACCGGGGAAACAGATCTCCTCTGAAACCGAGTAATCTCCGGTTTCAGATAAACTTTTTGAGGCCTCTTTCCCTAAATCGACCCCTTCAAAGAAGGGCAGGAGATCTACGCTGTCCATGCTAGATGCTTTAGCAGAATAGGCTTCTTGCATCAGATTTTTTTCTTCTGAGTCTTTTCCGTTAATCATCCTCCAGAAGGTTTTTTTAGGTCCTTCGTTCACATAGGGATTAACTACAATGAGGGGGCTCAAAAAAGAGGCAGAGAGTTCCCCAAAAGCTTCGTAAAAAGAAGCCACACAGGTTTTCCAAGTTGCCTGATCCAGGGATCGAAGCTGTGAAAAATATCTCTCAGGTGAAAATCCCTGAGCCCGTGCCTGCATCGACTCCTCCTCACTCACGTCGGAAGCCAGGAAATTCCTCACAAAAGAGGCTCCCTGATCTGGAGAGGCGATGGGGAGAAGATTCAGTTTGTCGATAACATCAAGGCAATAGGTGCGAGCAACCTCTTCCGGGTTCTCTGAAGATTCCCTGATTTGGTGCAACTGTCCCCTTAAGGAGACGTCCTCTTCAACCATACTAAAGAAAAGATTTTTAACAATATCTACGTCTGGCAGATCCTGCTCTGTTGAAGAGGCTATTTTTCCACCAAGGATCTCTTTTATTAGTTCTACAGATCCCATTACCTTCCCTAAAAAACTTGTCTTATCACCGTAACGGTCCCCTGCACTAGAATTTCAGGAAGCTCTCCCCTTGAGGTTCCTTCCCAATATCTTCTGGCTGCCTCTTTTGCATTGTCTTCTTCATCCTGAGCATACATTGCAATATCCGTAAAAATAACCCCGTCCGTCTCAAAGGTTCTTCCTTTTACCTCAACTTCGTAAACTCCTCCCTTCCTATGATGGCTTCTTCCACAAAACCCATCCAGGGCAGGGCAAACAAAGACAGAATTAAGCCTGGAAGGTCGCCCACGAAAGTCTTTTATTCTGATCTCCTCCGCAATAATCTCGGCCTTCATCCTGGAGGGGTTTTTAGGGATTGAAGCTATCGTCGTGGCAGGGACCCTAAACCCGGGAGCTACAGGTTGGCTTGAGCTGGCGGACCAGAAATATTTTCCTTTAAGACTCTGGAGGGGCCTCATTAGGACAGGGATTGTGGGGGAAACTGTAAGTTTTATTCCGAATTTCTTTGTTTTAGGGGATTGTATGATATGCATCGAGGGGCGGATCCAGTGTTTAACGATCTGAGCGTGGAGTAAACCTTTATTTTTAAGGTTTGCCAGTGTCCTGGATTCCATCTCTTCCCAGACCCTCCTTTTGAGAAAGTCTCCCCATTTAGAGGCCATCTCGGAAAGGAATTCCTTAGGGTCGGTTGAAGGACCTAAGATAATGAACACGATCCCAGAATGAACAGCCCCACCAGAAAGGAGTTTTTGGGGGAGAAGATATTTCCATTCGGAGGGATTTCTTTCTAAATCAAGTAAGGAAAAATTATCCGGCATATTAACCTCTGTATAGAAACCTACATACAGAGGTTAATATAGGAAAAATTGACTAGGGAACCAGGTCTTCTAAATCATGGGCCAGGAAGGTTTGTGGGAAAATCGATTGAGCTTGTTTTACAAGCTCCTCTAATTCGGAGTCACTATATCGTGGGCTGAAGTGAGTTAGAAAAAGGGTCTTCACATCAGCAAACTTCGCCACCTTGGCTGCCTGCTCAGTAGTCGAATGACCGTGGTCCGTTGCCTTTTCTTCCTGGTCGGGTCCGTAGGTTGCCTCATGAAGTAGCAAATCAGCTCTGTGGGCCAATTCTTTGACACGTTCAGGAAGATATGTTGTGTCTGTACAATAAGCAAAAGACATCGATTTCGGTTTTTCTCCCAGAACCTGCTCCGGATCTACAACGGTCCCGTCTTCAAGGATTACAGATTCCCCTCTTTTCAGATTTCCAAACAGGGGGCCTGCGGGAACTCCCAGCCTTACCGCCTCTTCTACAAGGAGCGGTCGAGGGCGTTCGGTTTCTTTAAGGCAGTATCCAAAACAAGGAATTCGGTGGGACAAAGCCGCAGAGGTGACTGTATATTTTTCATCGGAGAATAGGATAGAGGGCTCCTCCTCCTCGATCTCGGTGACTTCAATTTTGAATTTTGGCTCACAGATTTTCAGGAGTTTCAAGGTGTCGACATATCTCTTTAGTCCCGGAGGACCGAAGAGATTCAACTCTTTTCGGTCACCCTTTCTGAGGGACATGCCTCCCAGAAGACCTGGGAGTCCGTTAATGTGATCTCCGTGAAGGTGGGAGAGAAAGATATTTTTGATTTGAGAAGTCTTTAGGCCTGCTCTTCTAAGCTGATGCTGTGTTGCTTCTCCACAATCAAACAACACCAGTTCCGATCCCACCTTTACGGCACACGCGGAGGTGTTTCTTCCCTTTACCGGAAGACCTGAACTGGTTCCAAGGACTACAATCGGACCAATCATTTTCTGCTGCTCCTTCGGGTTTTTCGGATCTCATATCCCATCATTGTTCTACGAATTGTTTCCAGGTTTTTAATCTCCTCAAAGACCATTAAATTCTCCCTCTTAAAGATTTCAGTGACCTTGAAAAAAATACAACTTTGGTCCGGAATTCAATATTCCCAGTTGGTTCCCTGCACGGCAGCCCAAGTTTCTTCCTGAAATTCTTCGCCCACCTCTAAAGCATATTGGCAAGCCCAATAAGGCTCTCCACACGCTGCTTGGCGGGTGTCCTCCCGGGGCCCTTTATCTACCTGAAGAGCATAATAATAAGCCCACTTGGGCTCTCTACAAGCCGCTAGGCGGGTGCTCTTATGGGGGCCCTCTCTTTTACCGATAGTTAAGGCTTCTTTAGGAGTGAGGACCACCACAGAAACCCCGGAAGAACCGAAGCCCAACCTGAGTAGCAACCTAGTAAGGGCCTCCAAATATTCCGGATCCCCACAGGAAGCCAAATCCTCAATCTTTGGTAAATCCATAAACGTCTTCTCCTATACTCAGATTCCTGGGGCCCCTTCAATCTCGGTCCTGTACGGAGCCTTATAGGTAGTTTCCTGTGCAGCAGCCCAGGTTTCTTCATGGAACCTTTTGTCTACCCGAAGAGCATATTGGTAAGCATACGGGGCACTACCGCAAGCCCCTCGACGTGTGTCGTTCCGAGGCCCCTTATCTACTAGGAAAGCATATTTGTAAGCATAATAAGGGTCTTCACAAGCTGCTTGACGGGTGTCCTCCCGGTACTCTTTGTCCACGTCTAGAGCATATAGGTAAGCATAATGAGGGTCACCACAAGCCGCTTGACGGGTGTCGTCCCGGGGCCCTTTATCTACCTGAAAAGCATATAGGTAAGCATACCGAGGGTCCCCACAAGCCGCTTGGCGGGTGTCCGCATGGGGGCCTTTGTCTACATATTGAGCATATTGGCAAGCCTGAAAAGGGTCCCCACTCGCCATTTGGCGAGTGTTCGAATGGGGACCCTCTCTCTTACCGATAGTCACGGCTTCATTAGGAGTGAGGGTCCCCAGGAAGGATCCTGACAAACCAAATCCGGCCCGAAACAACTGCCGGGCAAGAGCTTCCAGATACTCCGGGTCTCCACCTGAAATAAGATCTTTTATCTTTGGCACGTCCATCTAATCCTCCTACTCAGGTTTCCGGGGTCCCCTCAATATCGGTCCGGCACGGAGTTTACTCTATAGGAGACTCATATTTTGTGTGAGTTTTCTTTTTTAGGTCGCAATCAACAGGCGAAGGATTGACCGGATTCCGGCTTCCATTTTGAATCGAGCAGAAGGATTTGCCGAATGAACTCTTATTTTTGGGGGTTTAAAACCTCGAAGGGCTACTGCTTTTTCAACCCATAACACGACATCATATCCAGTTCCCCGATCGTCATCCCCAAGGTCATGGTCGAGGCTGACCTCGGATACCTCTCCTTTCTTCAGGAGAGTAATTACTTCTTCCGGCCAATATGCCCGGACCCATCCTTCTGGGGCTTCCCTCTCGTCGTCCAGGTAAACTTTCATCCGTCTTCAAATCCTTTTATCTTCTGAATCCCTGACTCGGCACAGAGCCCTGTCAGGAGCCGGGATTTCTTTTTTGAATCCCTTAGATTTTTGATGGACTCGGCCTTTATTTTTGCCAACTCATCACCCACCACATCCTCCATGAAAAGCAGCCCTTCCGGGTCATCCCTATAATCCCACGGTTCTGCAAAGTTTTCTGTCCCGTCTTCATTGAAGACAACCTCAAGGGCAAGCCCAAGGGGATGCAACACCAAACGATTTACTTCCTGAAGAAACCCTAATTCCTGAAATTTTCGAATTGAGATTCGTTTAATGTTATCAGAATTCATATGTGTCCCCCATCCCCTCCGCAGCGCGAACTGCCGCCTCTTTTGCTTCAAGAAGTTTGTCCAATGCCTTTAAACGCTCTCTATTATCTGGAAGCGTCACAATAAGTCTTTCCGCAAGTTTGCAAAAAGGCTCTGAAATGGTCTGCAACTCTGCTGAGAGATGTTCATATGAAAAATATTGAAGAACATCGTTTGAGTCACTCATGAACGGCTTCCTTTGAGAATTTGAACTCGAACCTTTCATAGTACTGGTTAAATTAGAGTACTCTTCATGACCAACTCCTATAAGTGAAAAAAGGGGGAGAGATGGGTTCTGATATCCACGTACACGTTGAAGTTTTTAATCCTAAAACCGGAAAATGGGAAGAAAAAGATGACCGAGGCCCAAGACCAAGTTATGAAGATTGGGATGCCTGGGATGTGGGAGTCCCTTACATTTATGAGGATCGCAATTATTCCGTGTTCGCTATGTTAGCAAATGTCAGAAATGGATCTGGATTTGCTGGGTGCGATACCGGAAATGGTTACCTTCCGATTTCGATGCCTAAAGGTCTTCCGGAAGATGTTTCGGAAGGGACCCGGAGTGAGTATGAAGATTGGGGGGAATCTTGCCACACCCATTCTTGGCTCACCGTACAGGAACTACTTGACTACGACTGGGAACGGGTCACTAAACGTCGTGGGATTGTAGGGACTAAAGGATATCTTCAATTTAAAGAACAAGGATTCCCAGTTACCTTTTCAGGGGGCGTGTGGGGTCCGGATGTCATTCTTGTCTCTAATGAAGAAATGGAGAGAATTCTTGAGGGTGGGGGAGAGCACAAGAAGAGCTATTTCACCAAAGTGGAGTGGGAGGAGCCCTATAAACTTTCTGCCTCGACCTTCTTTGAGGTAACCTTGCCAGCCCTCAAAGGACTTGGTGAACCGGAAAACGTTCGAATGGTTTTCTGGTTCGATAGCTAGAGAAGCTATCCATCAAGAATGACTCAAGTAAGAGGAATTTGAGGGGAAGATTCCCATAACTGATAAAATCTCTTTTGCAGCCGATGTGGTGACCTTATTACTACTCCAGGCTTCCGTAATCATGCTTTCGGCATTCGGAAGCCCATTCATAGAAGCATCTGTGTTAATCGGAACCAGACCCTCAGAAGTTGGCTTATAACCAAAGTTCATAAACTTGTTGTAGACATCTAATTTAAGCATCAAAGGGGTCTCTGAGTTTTGATGCAGTTTCCAGAGCAATGCCGTGTCCGGAGGCATTTCCAGAGGATCCACAAGAGAGTCAAAGGGCACATTAATTAGATTGAAGGCTTGCTCGGCTTCCGGAGCCTTTATCTTTCCGGAATTGAAAGCTTCTTCAATAAGGTGTTTTGAATCAGCAATCATGTCAGGAGAAGCCCCCTGTACTGTCGGGATTAAACCATATTTTCCACCAGGATCTGCTTCCCACCCTGAATCTTTAAAATTGGTTTCAAGAATATCTTTAAATTCCTTGGAGGTGTGGTTATCCGTATAGAGATCCCATAAATCCTTAGTTTCCGGAGGCATGTCAGAAGGTTCCACAAGACCTTCATATTTTTCGGCTATCCAACCTTTTGACGTATCGGATGACCAAGAGTGTGACTCTGGTGCGTCTACATCTGGTGCGTCTACATCAGCCTCTGGGATGTCGGCTTCTCCTCCACTGAATAAAGATATAACACTACCTGCCGCCCCAAGTAAAGCCCCGATTGTGATCGAAGCCATAATCATGATGAGGGTAGTAATCATAGCAAAGATGATTAGTTTACCTGTTGTCCGAAAGATTCCTCTAATTTTTTTATGTTCCTGTAATGCTTGAAGGAAAAAAGGGTCTCTCCTCGCATAAGCTCTCACCAGAAAATCAAATTCTCTAGAAGCTTTGTCGAGCAGGGATCTTAGTGTAGCACTATAAATACTCTTCGCTGCAGAAAGCCTATGGTTTAATATTTCCAGGACCTGCTCCCCAGCCCTAGATCTTGTAGCCTCTTTTATGTCACCCTTGATCTCCCGAAGTTTTGCCTTAAAAATCTGTTTTGTAGCTCCGATCCGGGCTTTGAAACTCTTGGTGAGAGTTCTTTCCTCTTTCATGTATCTCGCAACAAGGGATTTCGTCTGTGGCGAGACAGGCATAGAAATATAAGCCAGCCTAATGGGTCCACGATCTAATTTCTTGGCGATCTCCTTCACATTGGGGATCTTCGGTTTTTTCCCGGTGAATTCAGCAAACTCTTTCGCTTCTGCTTCCATCTCTTTCTGCAAATTCGGAAGGGTCAGCTTTCTCTCTTCGGCTACCTGAGCTGCTAAGTTCATTCTTCAAACCCAAAAGGAGAAGTTACATGAATCTTCATGATTAGGAATATATAGGAACTCTATCATTGGCAAGAAAAAGAAAAACCGCAAGACAGGTTTGATCCTATCCTGCGGCAAACCACTGGATTTTCCCTTTCTTTTTTTAAATTTCTGTAGTCAACATATTCTTACAAACCGGGCAAGAGACCAAAGTCTCCTCAAATGTGTAGAGCCGCCCATTATCTTCTTCATGGACATGCTCTGGAAGAGACTCATGATTTGGGGACCATGTTGGAGTGGTCCATTCCTGGGTACATGCTATTCGAATTTCAGGTTGGCTTGAGTAATCACACCAGTGAACTTGCATTTTAATTCCTGTCCCTTCCGGAAATCTTTATGGGTACCACATATATTCAAGATAATGGATTACCGCTTTCATATGTTTCTTGGCTTCCTCTTGAATTCTCCCCTCTCCTTCATACTCGTCTTTTTGGATCCGTTGTCGATTCTCTTTCCAAAATTCCGAGGCACCTTTGAAGGCTTCATAAGCTTTTTGATGACCTTCTTCAGATTTCCAAATGATAATATTCTCGGTCCTGTCAAGAAACTCTTGAGTCAAATCGAAGAAGGCAGACTGGATTCTCCGGTCCGGATCATAATATCCCGGTTTCAGGGTGGTTCTGATGATATGGTATTGGTACCGTGGAATGATCCTATGTAGGACCCACCATTTCATATCATGACGGGATCGATATATGGACCACCAAAACAAATCTTGAAGTTTCTGGAACATCTTTGATCCTTACTTTTTTTCCCACTCGGCCCAAACGATCTCAGGGCCTCCATTCCACCACTCGAGAATAAATAGCCCGTAATCCGGATGCTCTCCGATCCCTTGCGGTGTTCCTCTCCCGAGGTAGTCACTCCTCTCGATTGAAGGAAGTCTACCGATAAGAGAGGCAGAATTAGTCCGGCTAAGATATCTGACCAAATCTTCGGCTTTCCTCCCCCTATCAAGGGGATGAACGGTTTCCAAACATTTAAATCCACGAAATACAGCTGCATCAATCAAGGTCTCAGGACACTTGCAGACAGGACACTCTGGTGGGTCTTGGGGGAGAACGGACGCAGGTAAGTTTTCTGTAGTCTGGTTTGATTCAGACCAATCTGAAAACAGCATGAGACCCAGAAAGATGACCCCCATCAACACGAAAGATACCACCCAAAAAATCATGCCTTTCATCTTTGATCCTTATCTTATGTTTTGACGAGGTAAATGAGAGCAGCATCGCCGGCAAGAAGGGCCAGAACTACACTTCACATGAACCTCGTCAATTCGGGAAGCAGGATTCGAACCTGCGACTTCCGGTTCCAGGCCGGTGATCTACCAATTGAACTCCCGATTATTTGCCCACTAATCCCCTCAGTATTTTATTTTCCTCCGAGGCCTGAGGATATGGAAGAAAAGAATTAGCAGCACCCATAGCACTACTAGAGGAAATGGTAACCACCAGACTAACAATCCCCACCGTAGGCCAGCCAGGAAGCCACGGTGGCCAAAACTTCCAGAGTAAGAAGACTCGTGGGCTCTGTTAATGTTATGGAAAAGAAATTCATTTGGGCCACCTTCTTTGGGCTATGATATTCTCCAAATTCTTTTTCTGCTGTTCTGGAGAAGGTCTTTCATATCCCAGAGCTTTAAGAATCCTCCGACGATTTAATTCCTCGAGTTTCCCGGGTGACCGGGTCACCACCCCTCGAAAAAGTAATTGCGACCCGGCCCAGAGTTCGATCTCTCTTCCTTCTACCTTCCGGAAAAGTGGCCGGAGATGTGACCTCTCCAAAAGGGAAGAGGTACATTCTGAGATCCAGGAGGTAGCTATTCTTCCGGAGTCTTTCCCGAGATGTTTCATTCTACGGAAACCTTCTCAAAAGTTTCGCAAATTTCTCTTTCTTCCATCTCGGGATCCTCGTCGTCTTCCTCATCCGTTAGATCATAGGAAGGCTTCCCATCGGAGGCTCGCACCGTCAGAAGAGTGGTGAAGTAGCAGGTGTCTTCCTCATCCTCCCAGGACATCTTGAGAGTGTCTCCGTCTGTCCTGAAAAGACACTCCCAGGGCATCAACATGGGATCGGAGAGGTCGTAAACCCGACCCTCGTACGGACCTCCCCAGAAACAACCAATACTGGATAGTAGTAATTTACTTGGGCTTACTTTGAACGTCACGTGGCAGAATCCCATCCCCATGTTTGCGGAGGAAGGGAGGAAATCCTTTCTTTCTACAAAAGAAAGGTCTACAACGGTGAGCCCTTGGTAATTTGACCCGCAAACCAGGTAGTCATGGCCGGTTTTCGGGTGATCTAGGAGTAAGGTATAGGGAAAAGAAGGATAATTACGCTCAATTTTCAGGAGAAGTTTCCCATTCAGGTAAACGGAGGCTTCAGATTTTCCGACATAGCCGGGATCCTCTATTTCCTGGATCTCGATCCTGTATTTGTTCAACTCTACGTGTGTGGGGAGAGGGGGCATCGGCCCCTCTCCGAGGTCTGTTTCGACCGAAGAGTCGGGCCCTGTGTCTTCTGCCAGAAAAGTGGGATAATTGGATGTCTTCATTCGATCCCTTTTTCCTTCTGTTTAATGCGCCCTGCAGGGTTCGAACCTGCGACCTCCGACGTGTAAAGCCGGCGCTCTCCCAGCTGAGCTAAGGGTGCTTGTGATCACTTTACCCTTTCCTTGAAAAATTTAGGGAAATTTTTCAAGGAAAGGACATTATTTTTACGTCTCCACCGGTTTTAAGGAACAGGTTAAACCAAGAGCTTACTTTGGGTCATTTTCCCCGCTGAAATGTTCGGAGACCTCGTATTCTCCCCCCTGCTCGGAAGTGAGAATTTCCTGCGCGATTCTTCTCCGATTTAGCAGACGGCTCAGAAGAGGCTCTTCAAGAAACTCGGGTAGATTTTTTAGATCGGACTCGGATTCCGGGTCTGCGGAAAATAGACAGGAAAGAGATTTAGGGGAAAGTTCCGATAAATCCTTCGATTGGGGTACCGTCAGGTGTTTCGGCGCTGGTCCCAACCATCTTTTCACTATGAGCCGGATCAAGAAGTTCTTCTCCGCCGCCCTTATTATGGCGTCGAGACCATTTCTTATTGTCTGGTAATCCCGTACTAATTCCCACCAGTGATCCTCAATGTAAGGGATCTCTTCCAGAATCCCCCTTACGGCGCCCTCAAAGACTTCCTTCGAGTATTGAGGGGGGAGTTTTCCAACCTGATCGAGATAGGAAAGGAAGCCTATTTCAAATAAGTGCCGGTAGAGTCTTCGGATATTGTTAGGAATAGAGAAATCATAGAGGATCTCAATGACCGAATCCGCCAACTTTTTCTCAATGAACTTTTCCAGGAGGCCCACCGAAAAAATTCCTAGAAAAGATTGAAAATCTTCCCGGTTTCTACTCTCTTCCGACAAACTTTTGTAGACCTCTTCAACATATGTCATCTGAACTCACCTTTTATAATTTTCTTTCCTATCGGGAGGAGAAGGAAAAATTGATCTATTTGATTTTCACCCAAAGCTGACCTCATTTCCCACAACGCTGGCATTTGTCGGAGTCATTACAATATTCACAACCACCTCCTCGACAGTATCCATCTCGGCTCCCGGCACACCACAAAGGATGGTTGGGGTTATTAAATTTTATCTTGGGAGAGCGGTTTCTATAGTTCTCCATAGACATCCCGCAAACTGGACATCTCCCCAAACAGTGGGAACACCCACCTTCACCGTTGCAGACACAGAGAGGGACTTCAGGAAGCTCAAGAACAGTTGTCTCAAGGTAATTTTCTGGGTTATACAGGTTTTCTGGGGCCGTCGGATCATAACAATTCTTTACCGGGACAGACCTTTCAATCCATCGGGCGGTTTCCGAGATCGTATCGGTACTGTCACGGTGTTTTATAATCCATTCTGCCCACCCCTGCGGATACCAGATCTCCAGGCATCGGAAATAAAGACTCAGACGCTCCTTTTGGTCTACACTAAAAGGAAACCTTGAAAGAAGGCAAGCAACTTCAGCCGCCTCGTCAAGAGGAAGGAGCCCGCCTTCGTCGCATTTTTCACAAGGCTTTTCATATCTTGTTTTATCTGAGTAATGACTTAAAACCTTTCCCGTACCCTCGCATTTCGGACACGTAGCTAGAACCTTGAGGCGAGAGATTTCATCCTGAAACCAACAAAAAGCCTCCTCATAAGCCTCTAGAGACATGAGAAAATCGAACATCTCCCTGGACCGGGAGGCGTCTCCGGAGCCGACAGAGTCGACGAGAATGCCGAAAGCAGCATCAATCTGCCCCTGTCGGTCTCCGGAACGGAGAGCTATCCGCATAAATTCTTCTGCGGCCTCTGGGTCACCTTCCTGAGTCAGGTGATTCAGCCTTTCCTTATCCATTTGAACTTCCATTATTTCCTTTACCGATATTTGGTGTAGACGTGAAGCTTAACGAATCCCTGTATTTGACACTGGGTCACTGGAGGTATTTCTTCTCCAGCATCTTCTTCGTTATCGAAGACCAAGTCTTTGCCGTATTCATCGGAAAGGAAAGATTGGGACTCCGGGATCCAGATCTTGTAGAACATTCCCTGTTGGCGAAGGACGCCCAAAATCTCTTCTGCCTCGCATCGACCCCTAAACTTCTCCTCGTCAGTCAGGTCACTATACAGGGTCCTGGTCTGTCTATCCCATCTCTGCAACGCGTCAATTGCCCTGCTATCTCCCTCATGTTTTGGGGTGTTCCCTGCCGACCTGAGCAAGGGATCTAAAACTTCCAGCATACACTTGGCCCATCCGGTCCAACCCGAGTTGTGCGCCCATGCTGCCAATTTCTCTCGAAGAGGATCTATCATTTTGGGCCTCCTATTTTCACCGTTAATTCCTTACGAGAAAAACTCAAGCATTTGTGATCCCGTAAAAAATTGGGAGATACTCCCTCCACCAAAGGTCTACCCTTTCCTCCATATTTAGTTTTCTCATTTCTTCGTGAGAGAGATTTTTTAACTTAGCGAGGGAACGATATCTTCCGGAAGAAGCTACAACGCAGCGAAGACAAATAGTGTCTCTTTTTATTATTGAAGGAGTCCAGAAATTTACTGACAGAAGTTGATTCGATACCCTATGATATGAGATTACCGAAGAATAATAAAGGAGAGAGATAAATTCTGGAACCTTACTCAAAAGGAAACTTTTCCCACACAAGGTAGTCCCCCACCGAGGACGTACCAGGTGCCATTTATGGTGGGGTTTGTCCCGGATTGCCCCAAAATCAGATAAGCAGGTTTCCCAGTTGTGGCCTATATTTTCTGGTTCCTCTGCCTCGGTTTGGGTAAGGGATTCTCTGGCTAATTGGGCCCACAACTCTAACATCCGGAGAGAATGCTCCTGAAACTCTTTGAGGGCTTTGTAGTCATTATTTCTCCGGTGAGTTCGAAGAAGTTCTCTTGTGGCTTTGATCTCCCCCTCATCAGAGAGCACTTGAAGTCGACGTGGGTCCAGGTCCATTGTAAATAGGTCCTTGTGGTTGGTTGTTTTTGTCAAAAGATATCTTAGGGGAGATCGAAAAAAGAAAACACAGAATTCCCGGTTTCCGTCTGCGTACTTGGAGAGGTGGGCCGTCCCTTGGAAGTTCCAGACAAAGTCTCTGTGAAACCGTAGTCGACCTCTTTCCGAGTGCCGCTTACGGTAATCACTTGGTGCCATCTTCTTGTCGTGACCACGATTTCGGTCACAGGAAGGATCCAGGTCGCTCTTGGGGGATTCGTCTTCTTAGTCCCCGTGTGGGTAAATTTTTCGAATCCTTCCCCTGCCCGGGTCTCGGTGAACTCGCCCATCTTTCGTCACCTGTTTGGTGCGGAGGATTATATGGGTGTCCGTTCGACGCACTCCTGTCAGACCTTTTCCAGGTTTTCTGGTCTCGGAAAGTTGAGGACGTGGTCTATTTTATCTACAGTCATCGCTGAGTCCTGTTTCTTTGGGAAACCCGAAGTAGATCCTCAAACTTGATCTTTTTTATACAATCCGGACACCAATTACCTCTCATAATGGGTTCCCGGACAAACCTCTCTCCTGAAAATTTCTCCACACAGAGGAAACGATTCTCATCAGGATGTTTCAGATGTAACGTGGGAAAATAAGGGAAATCATCATTATATCCAACAACCCTCATCCACACAGGAACCAATAATTTTTGGACTTCTCTTAGGCTCCACTTGGAAGGAAGCTCTCCTTTTTCAAGAGCTGTCGTTCCTTTGCACCGAGAACATACAGAATCTATAATTTCAAGGCCACCGACCTCAACTGGATCTGGGACATGGAACCTCTTATGTTCCGGGTAGGAACCAAGATTTTGAGAAGTACAAAGATATCCCCCCCTTACCTGGGAATCCATGTTTATTCCGTGAAGGTGGTATTTACCGGTTCCTGAACGGATTGCCCCTATATACAGGAGCCTTTCTCGTACTATTAGTTCTCTTTTGGACATAGAGAGGGAACGGACACCCTCTTCGAGACTCTCTATGGCCTCTTTTAAAATCTCTTGGGCAGAGGATAAGAAATCAAAATCTCCAGTTCGAACAGAGACTCTTGAAATTCTTCCGAGAGTCTCTCCAGAAAGGACAAATCCTCGGAGTTCGGCTTCCAGCCTTTTTTTAGAGTCTACCACGGCTAAAATTCCATCCTCACGTAGTAGTCATCTTTTCCGACCTGCGCAAAATATGACCAACGATTTAAGTCCTCGGAAGATCCCTCAATCTCTGCTCCGCAAGGGCGCCATCCTCGACCCGGCACCAAAATGGAGTACCATCCTTTTTCCCGGCACTCCAATTTTCCGGGCCAGACCCCTGTCCACCTGCTATGTTCCGGGTCATGGTCTTCGCACTCACACATGAGCCGTTGACCTTTACACGAGGAGCACAACTCCACATCACATCCGTCTTCATGAGGCTCTCCGGGATTGACATTACAATCCGGGCAATTTCGAAGTTCTCCAATACTTACGATTCCCGAAGCCTTGGGGGCTTCAGACAAACCGAAGCCGGCCCGAATCAACTGCCGGGCAAGGACCTCCAAATACTCAGGGTCTCCACCTGAAATGAGATCTTTTATCTTTGGTACGTTCATCTAATCAATCTCCTTGTTAATTTTGGTCCGATACAAACTCTCCTGGGAAGTTCCTTGTACAGTAGCCCAGGTTTCTTCATGGAAGCCTTTGTCTATTCGCAGGGC
>Ga0114918_10000716_pt1 | contig 29009 bp, 29 predicted proteins | sample LantaG_FD_87015 | JGI IMG/M metagenome (GOLD analysis project Ga0114918, IMG submission 87015) | Deep subsurface microbial communities from Baltic Sea to uncover new lineages of life (NeLLi) - Landsort_02402 metaG | ecosystem: Environmental > Aquatic > Marine > Oceanic > Sediment | place...
CAAAACAAAATAGACCCAGACCAACTGGAACCCCAAATATTCCTATAGATCCTAAGGGTTCGGGAGGCGGAAATGTCGATTTTTAATATTTTTAATAAACCCCTACCACCTCCACCTCCTCCAGAACCAATATATAAAAGACAACCAATTGCAACCACTGCAGTCATATTAACTATTATTGGTATGTTTGTATTGGGTCCAGTTGGGATGTTGTGGAATGGAATGGCGGAAGAATTAAAGAAAAAAGCGGATAATGCAACAGTTATAATGTTAATGCAGCAACAAAAAGAAAATGATGATAGACAATGGGAAGAAATTAAAAACAATAGAAATCAACAACCAAGGATGGCAGGATCAGTAATAGCACCGACCTCTAAAAAAGCAAAGTTAACTCCTGAACAGTTTGAGAAGTATATGTCTCTTTCTCCAGAAATTAGAACAAAATATAAAAAATACCTGGAGAGTCAGGGGTATGACTGTGAGGGGTTACCTGAATAATGGAATTTGATGTTTGGTATAAAACAATAAGTACAATCCCTTGGGCGATATTATTACAAGTTTCTATCGTTGGAATAGTAGTATTAATTGCTAAAAAATATTATGATAATATATCTTCATATTTTATGTTTAGATCAAATAAAGATCTTGGCAGAAATGTAAAGGTTATGGTTAATGGGCGACCAGGTTATATTACATATTATACATGGAGATTTATATATATAAGAATGTCGGACACAGGAAATGAATTAATAGTTCCTATAACAAAATGGACATCTTTTTCATGGGAAATTTGTAAAAATGGTAATTTAGGTAATGATATAAGTTGCAAATAAATAATTATACAAGAGGATAAACAAATGGATAAAAAATTAAAAGTTGCTACAGCATTTGCTGTGACTAAATCTAAAATGTCTAGCGAAGCAAAATTACAATTACTAAAATTCATACATAGTGAAGCAACTGAAGCACAATTAAAAGCGCTGTTATTGGATGGTGAGATTGTGGCATTAGATGAGCAATCAGAGGAAATTGTTAATTCAAGATTTTCTGTATCTAAAGAAATCTCTAGATTTCTAAAGTTAGCATCTATTCGTTACGATGATATAAAAATTAAACTGGAGAATAAAACAAATGGATAAAAATAAAGAGTTACGTCTTGTAGCTGCATCTATTGTAACTAATTCTAAAATACATAAAGAAGGTAAGTTGCAGTTATTAAATTTTATTAAAGAGCAAGCAAGTGATGCACAAGTTAAAGCTTTGTTGTTAGATGGAAAAATTGTTTCTTTAGATAAGCAATCAGAAAATGTTATCAATGATAGATTTAAAAATCATTTTTTAAATGAGGTTGACCCGATGTCTATCGTATTAACTGTAGCTATTGCTGGTTCCGCTGTTCTTATTAGTAAAGCACTATGGGTAACTTGGAGAATGATGAAAGCAAACTTTTCAGAAAAAGCTGCTAAATGTGGTGCCCTAACTACTGGTGTAACAAGAAAAGCTTGTTATGCACAGTTAGATATATATAAAGCAGAACAAACTATTAAAATACTTAATAAGCAAATATCAGTATGTTCTAAAGCAAAAAATCCAAAAAAATGTACTGACAAAACCAAAAAAATAATATCGAAATTAAAAGAAGATATACAAAAAGCAAAACAAAAACTTCAGAAACTTTCTATTAAAAAACCACAGAAAGCAGCATCTGGAATAGAGAGAGCAAGAAAAACTAAAGATAGTATGTCAAGTACTTCAGCAAACTAAAAGCAAATTAGATAAAATTGTATTATAAAAAAAGAAAGGATTTATCAATGGATTATAAGGCGAAAATATTTGAGATATTAAAAGCTAATATGACAGAAAAGGGTTTAAAATTATTTAGAGGTATTACAAAATTGCTTCCAGATGCTTGGAATAAACCCACATCTTCAACAGGTAAATATCATAAAAAAAAGAATGGTGATGTGCCAACTCAAGCAGAGCATGTTTATCATATGTTATATTCTGCAGTAAAATTATTTAGAATGTTTAATATAAACAAAAATACAACTGATGCAGATAAAATGTTGCTTGCGATTGCTTTACATGATACATTAAAATATGGAACATTAGGCAATCGAAAACACACAGATAAACAACATGATAGAGCTGCAGCAGATATGATAGCACAAAATAAAAATACATTTATGAAAATATTAACCAAAGAACAATTTTTTGTATTAGAAGAAATGGTACGTTTTCATAGTGGACAATGGAGTACTGATATAGTTAAAGAACATCCATTTTCATTTAAGAATTATAATCCTGAAACAATGATGATACACATGCTTGATATGATGAGCACAGCAGATCTTATTCAAACAGATGTGAGGGACTAAATGGCACTTGCTAATTCACAATTAATTCCAGAATTTCAATATTGGTTTAATATGTTTGTAAGTCATTCGGTCGTTAATAAATACGAAATTCCAGCACCTGTTTCAGTTGATCTTCAATTTTTAACCTCTGGTTCAGTTGTTCAACTTTTATGTGATGAAAATTATCCGTATAATTATTATAACCATCTTTATAAAAATGAAAGTAGAATTGGCTGTTGGCCAACTCTAACACGCCAACGATTAATGATTTATCCATCCTCTCAATATTTAATACCAGGGATAGAAGGTGATAATATATTTAATCTACAATCAGATGACTTCACAATGCTAGATGCTTTATTAGCATATAGACAAGATTCAACATCTCTTACTATTGTTGACTCAACATCTATTAATTTGATTACAGATTCCACAACAGGTACTACAATTCTTTATGCAAATTTAGAGTCTTTATCAACTGCTTTATCAAAGGAAATATATTTATATTTAGAGTTACATATATATGAAAGATATGAAGGTTATAACTCAACAACCATAATATCTGATGGTTCATTGTTAGCAACATGTTTTGAGTTTAAGTTAATCGATGATTACTTTACATTTATGACTGCAAGAGATATAACTTTTGACATTGATTGTTCAACGTAAGGAGATTCATACTTAAATGGCAAATATTACAGAAAAATTTTGGGAATTATTTAGATCTGTAAGTACTAAAAATGACCAGAGTACGCCAAGCGGACCTGGATGGTATGAAAACAATGCTTCTGGAATTATAAAATATTTCAAAAATAGCGGTCCAGCTGATCCTAGTGTCTGGACATACATGAACCCTGGATCTGCAACGGTTACTGAAACAGAAAATGCTATTGCTAAATCCGATCGTGGAAAATTAGAAAATTATTTTTCAAATGTTATTGATCAAGTTTCTTTTAATACAATTGATTATAACAGACTTCGTAAATATTTTATTGATTTATTTGCCACACATAGAACTTTAGGAACAATATCAACTAAAGTTACTGACCCACACTCACTATCAAATTCCGATTTAGATGAGTTATTCAGAAGTTTTGGATATCCATACTCAACACAACTTCGTGGATTTGATGAAAATCCCCTTGAGCAGAAAATTCAATTTTTCCTTGACTTAGTTAATTTATATAAAGTTAAGGGTACGCCGCAATCTCTTGTTGATGTACTACAATACTATGGAGTTACAGAAATAGATATTTATGAGTTCTTTTTAAAGTTAAAAGATAATCCAAATAATTTAACATTTGAAGGTAAAGCTGTCGCAGGAACAACTGTTAGTCCGGGTATTATACAAATTCCATATGCTAATTTAACAACCACTGACCCACATTGGTTATATACAGAACAACAAATATTAAATCTTAATAAAACGATTGGTATAAACCTTCCTTCCAAAACTCCCTATTTGGGTATTCAACCTATTGTTGATCTTGATGGTCCTGAAATGTCTATCTTGGTTCGTAATGTACAAGATCAATATGCTTATTATATTTCAACTGGATTATTACCTGTAAAAAATGCTGAAGTTACATTAACAGGTGAAACAGTTAGTCTACTTGAATTATATTTATCATGTGTGTATATGTTTAATAAACAATTTGATGTTGGACATGAAGCTGATTCGTATATTTGTTATGATGGAACTAATACAAATACTGTACAGATTGTTGCTGAATATGATTCAATAACACAAGGAGAGCCAAGAAGATGTGATTTAAGCGACACAACAGCTAATTTAATTTATTGCCCAGATTCAAAACTTGCTGAATATCACGACTTATTTTCAAGATTAACTCCAACAAATTTTTTAATTAATAAAAATACAGCTGGAAATATTTTAGCTATAATAAATCCTTCTTTAAAAGCAGCTCTTGACTCAGTAGCTATATATGATAAACTAGAAACACTATACTCTTTACTTAGAGATTTAAGTACATGGGTTCGTAATAATATTGGTTTTGGATTTATAAACTTTGGATTTATTCTTTTTGGACTTAATGAATTTTTTAAAGAACTAAAACCTGTTATAAATTTCTTTAAACCATATAGAGCAAGATTGGTATTGCTTGAAGCATTACAAATAAAAAGCAGGTTATTTAATACTATCGTTGTTGAAGATTCTATGTCAGTTGATTCAGAACTTCAATTCCATGATATTTTAACTGCTGATAGTCAACCTTGCTGTTCACCTGACACACCTACTGACTCAACTTCTATTATTTATTGTGATGATGGTAGTTATCAAACAAAATGTAGTAGACATTTTATATCTGGAATACCTGCCAATCAAGTATGGAAAGGACTTTGGGTAGATGGTGATACATATATAATTAATGATGTTGTTCCTGATTTGTTGGAAAATCATTATATTTGTATTCAATCACATGTTGCAGGGCAAGCAACTAAACCTCCATCTGGCATCGATTCATTATTATATTGGACATTGTTAAGTAAAATTGATTGCACCAGTTCCCTGGATATAAAAACATATTATTCACGAGATACATATGATTGTAATTCTTTCTTTGATATTGGATCAGTAACTGATTTACCAAGAGAATTAGAAATACAAGTTGAACAAGATCATCATGATCATTTAAGATGTCCAGATGATGGAACTGGAGCAGTAACATCAGAACTTATCTCATTAGAATATGATGATACATATAGTTATAACATATCAAACAATGTATCTTCATTTGTAATTCATATTCCATCAACACAGCAAGATTTAAATTATTCGATTGGTGGAACAATACGAAATGGTACAGATGTTAGTTGTAGTATATATGATTTTATAATTTCAAGTAAGACAACAACTGGATTTGTTGTTACTTTAAATGGTGTTACTGATTCTGCAAATTATTATTTTGATTGGTATATATTTAATGATGATATTTCTGATAATCATGGTATTGAACCTTTAAGTGATGGATCCACAACTGTAACAGTTATGCTTTCGCAACCATTTGACTCATCTTCATCATATTCTATTTCTACAGTGATGGTTAATACAATAGATGTACCTCCTTGTATTTATAGTTACTCAATAATTGAAAAAACAAATACTTATTTTACAATAAAGTTTTCTGCTCCAATTGTTGGTAATAATTATACATTAGAATGGCATTGTGCTACTAGTCCAGTTACTAATAATTATCAATTATCATCTGGAATAACCACTGCTACTATTCCTTTGAGTAGTTATGGAATAGATCATGATATATTTCCTTTGCTTGTTTCATTTGCAAGTAATGACAGTACATCAGCACAAGATATATATGATTACGTAGTTACAAATAAAACTGAAACTGAATTTAGTATTAAATTTTCATCTATCATTAATTCTGATAATTATTATATATCATGGATTATTCCAATTTTAAATCCAGGTTATAGTCAAATGGAATATTATCAGTCAGGTGGATTTAGAAATTTTGATGATGAAGGTAGCTTTGATTGTACTCATGGGTTTGATCTTTTACAAATTTCAGCTGAAAATGTTCTTGCTTATATATTATTAGAAAATGATAATTATATATTACAAGAAAATGGAGACAGAATAAAACTATAACTAGTTGAATTAAGTATACTTCCCTTAGATTATATCTTTTATTTTTAGAACAAACTAATAAAATACATATTTGTATTGTTCTTAAATAAATAGAAATGTCGGGGGAATTTTTTATGTCTTTGTTTAAAACAGAAATAATAAAACTGGGTGAATCAACTGCATTAACAAATAAAGAAATTGCAAAGATTGTTGGATGCTCTGAAAGAACTGTTTTTAAATACATAGGTGCATACACAAATAGAACAAAATCAAAGACTGATTTTGATGATACAGCTTGGGATATTCAAAAGACTGTTCTTATGCCAGATATTCATCATCCACATTATGAAAAAAGAACAATGGATGCTATAAATCAGTTTATAAGCGACTATGATCCAAATGAATTAGTCTATATGGGAGATCAAATGTCATTAGACTGTATTTCATTTTGGAATAAAGACAGACCTTTATTAAAAGAAGGTCAACGATTAATGAAAGATTATAATATGTTTGATAGAGATATATTACAAGTTCATGAAAACATAACTAGTTCTGGAACAAGAAGAGTATTTATGATTGGTAATCATGAATATCGAGTTCAGGCTTATGTTGAAAAAAATCCAGAGTTAGAAGATTTTATAGATATTGTTAGACATTTAGAATTATATGAAAGAGGTTATGATGTTATTCCATTTAATGAAATACATAAAATTGGGAAACTCAATGTTATCCATGGATATTACTGGAACATGTATCACGCAAAAAAAACAGTTGAAGCATTTGAAGGTAATGTAGTGTATGCTCATGTTCACAACCCACAAATGTATGCAAAAGTTTCTCCAATAGATAGAAAAGGATATCATACTGCAACCGCACTTGGTTGTATTTGTAATATCAAACCTGATTATAAAAAGAATGCTCCAAACTTTTGGCAAAATGGATTTGGTATTGTAGAACATTTGCCAGCAACAGGATTTTTTAATTTATTTCCAATAACTATCATTGAAGGTAGTTTTATGTTTAATGGAAAATATTACGGTAAAAAATTATATTAATAAAAAAATTGGGGTGAGGGACTTTTAAGTCCCCCACCTTTTAATTGAGGTGAATCATCGCTTATCTGGAACGGGCTCCCGGGCGATTCTACCCAAGAATTCCCCCAGACATAGCACCCCAATTTATTTGCAGGTCCCTTTACCTCCTCCAGTTTTAGGACCTACGCCTGTACCAGATTGACCTTTACCGCCTCCTTGTCCAGATCTGGGGCCACCTGATTTTTTGGGTGGCCCTGTCCCATCTCGTTTTGGCATATAACTTCACCTCCTTCCTTAGTTGTGGTTAATAAACTAAAAGTAATATTAAACATAAACTTCCTTTGCCCATTGAAATAGATCATGTGGTAATCCCACACCAGGAAAGTTAAAATCTCCATTTTTAATAGCTTGTAATTCAGCATCTCTTGCAGCTTGAAATGCTGGGTGTGCTCTTTCTATTTCAATACATCTACTACAACACATTTGGTTATTAAAGAAACTCATTTGGGTTATATTAGTACCTTGCTTACACCTTTGACAAACTTGGGTTGTTTTTGTAAAATCGTATTCCATGTTATAATCTCCTTTTTAAAATTATACAGTTCAACTGTTTACGTTAATTAATATATATAGTTATATCAAATTTAAAAGAGAGATGTGCTTAATTAATAAGAACATATATATGTAGACTTACCTACATGATAAATCTAACAGACTTTAAGCAAATTGAGGGTTTAGTCTGTACCCTGTAAAAGGAGAAAATATCATGACTTATAAAGATCAGTTCGTCGTAGAAGTAAAATGTAATGGAAAGATTCTTCGAGTGAAGGATGATGTAGTATCCCTACCTTTTGGATGTGAGTATTCTATTTATCTAAAAAATCTTAGTTCACGAAAAGCAGCTGTAAATATACATATTGATGGTCAAAATATATTAGACAACAGTTCGCTAATTTTAAGTCCAAATTCAAGCACTGACCTAGAAGGTTTCTTAAGTGGAACTCGTGTGAGAAACAAATTTAAATTCATCCAAAAAACAAAAGAAATTCAAGATCATCGTGGTGATAGAATTGACGATGGAATGATTCGTGTTGAATTTGCTTTTGAAAAATCAAAACCGAAAGTTATTTTAGAAGACCATCATCATCACCATCATCACCACAACCATGATTATTACTATTATCCAAAAGTTAATTGGAACTATAATGATTGGTTTAGTGGGAATTCAAGTATACGATATGGTGGGTCTACTTATGATAGTGAACCAATTTCTACATATAATATATCATCAAGTTTGGAGCAATCTAATGGTGATCAAGTTAGATCAATTTTTGAAAGTAATATAACACATGACTCGCTAGGAATAAATTCTATTGGAACTCCAATTGACGATGAGGGTATTACTGTAAAAGGTAGCGAGAGTCATCAATCATTTAATTATGGAGCAATTGGTGATTTGGAAAAATCTGAAGTTATTATTATTAGAATGAAAGGATTTCAAGGATCATCTGGAGTTGCAATTAATGAACCAATAACTATAGCAACTAAGTTAATTTGTTCTTCTTGTGGAAGAAAATCAAGTTCCTCTTTTAAATATTGTCCAAACTGTGGAACATATTTAGAATAACAAAATGTAGGTAAGTCTACAAACTAAACTTGCTATCTTTTTAGAACAAAATATAAAGGGTTTACGTTTAATATAACTGTAGAGAAGGAAGTATAATTATTATGGATAAAAAGATTTCTACCATTAAAATTGAAGCTACAGATTTTTATGGAGACAATTGTCTGAAAGATCAAGTTGTTGGAAGTGGTAATAGGGCAATTGGAAACAGAAGACCAGAAGGACGTGTACATATATTTGAAGAAGGTGAGGATGGTTCAAAAAGAAAATTAATCCATAAAAGTAATTTAGTTGTTTATGTTGGAAGAGAGATGCTTGTTCAAAGAGCAATGAATATAAATAATTCGTTGGTATCATCAACACATAATGATTTCATTTCATGGTTTGGCGTTGGAGAGGGAGGCGTAAGACCGGCTGATCCTCTTGACCCCACACCGCCAATTAATAACGATACTGACTTATATGCACCATTAATGATAAATGATACAACATCTGTTGTTTATGGAGACTATCATACTGCTGGAGGTGTATATCCAGAAACAGGTTTTTATAAAAAATCATTTGATGAAGTTCTATTCGAACCTGATAATTTAAATGATGATGCATATTTAATTGCTAAAATTACAACAACTATTGGTGTTTTGGATGTGAATGGAAAACAGTTAAGTGAAGCTGGGTTATTTTCTGCAAATGGTAACATTCCTGCTTCTAATTTTACTTTATTTGCTAGAGTTACATATCCATCATTAATCAAAACAACAGAAAGACGATTAATTTTTGTGTGGTATTTATATTTTTAAAGGATTTATTTTATAAAGTATTAGAGGTGTTTTAGAAAGCGTATCTAAGATATAAATAGAATAGTTATTAAGAAAATAGAAATTATAAAGGATATGTCACATATTACAGAAAATATATATTATATAAGAATATAATAGGGAGGATACGCTAATGGCAAATGTTTCGCCTGGAGTTTTTACAAAGATAATAGATTTATCTACATTTATACAAACTGTTCCATCAACAATTGGTTTTGTTTGTGGATTTTCTAAAAAAGGAAGAGATAACGAACTAATATTCGTAGGTTCTAGATCTGATTTTATTAGTGAGTGGGGTGATCCCGATATAAGAGACTATGGTAAAAATTATGGACAAGGACCTTATATTGCTTACAACCACTTAGGAGAATCAGGTGCTTTATATTGGTTAAGATTGCTACCTGACGATGCTACATATTCCAATATAAGAATTGATAGCAAGCTCGCTGGTGGAGATGCAACTGCAAGCATTACTATTACATATATAGAGGGTATTAATACATATTCAGAAATACAGTCTAATTTAGAAGTATCTGGTGATACTAAACCAGTTGCATTTTTATATCCAATTGGAAGAGGTGGTTTTTATAATTCGCTTGGTGTTCGTTTAACAGCACATTCAAACCCAACTTTGACAGGAGTTTATGTTCTTGATATTTATGAAAAACAATCTGATGGAGATGATATAATTATTGAGTCATTTGATATTTCATTTAATCCATATGCAGTTGATAATGCTGGAGATTCAATTTTCATTACATATATACTTCAAACATATTCATCTGTTTTAAGAGCAGAGATGGTTCGAGCAAATGGTGAATATACAGAGGGTTATAATTTAGCTGCTAGAATATATGATAAAGATATAGGTACTGTAACTGTTAATAAAACAGTTGGTTCAGCGACTCTTGATGATAACAAGCAAGATTTCACTGATTGGGAAACAGATCCTGAAACAGGAAATGCCGCATATGTTATTTCTGCAAAAGATGCCAAAGGAAATCAAATATGGGGTTGGATTGGAGCAGCTAATGCTTTAACTGATAATTCTGAAATTAATGTATTTTCAGATAGAAATTTAACAACAGCAACACAGGGTTGGAATGGTGATACTGCTGCATTTGATGCCGCTTCTGTTATCTCTTATGAGGTCAAGGAATCAAATGCGAACTTAGCTGCACCATTTTCTTCATCTGAACCTAAACCTCTCAGAAAAGGATCTGAGGGTTCATTAGTTGATGCTTTGGGCAATCTTTATACACTTGAAGCTGAAACTTTATTAGAACAAGGTTATACTGGATTAATTGATGATAGAATTCTTGATCCAGAAAATAACTATTTTACTTTAGTATATGATGCTGGTTATCCTTCTGACGTCAAGACTTCTATTAGCACATTATGTCAAACAAGACGTGACTGTGTTGGTATTCTTGATAATGGAGACAACTCAACTGTAAATACAGCACTGTCTACAAGAACAGATATTAATACATTTAATACATTCTATGTTGCTCTATATGAATGTTATAATAAAGTATCTGATCCATTTACAGGGGAAGATGTTTGGTTCTCACCTGTTTATCACATGTCATATCTAATTCCAAGAAATGATAATGTAGCTGAACTGTGGTTTGCACCTGCTGGATTCCAGAGAGCAGCAATTGACTCAATAAAAGAATTGAGATATAATTCAACATTGGGTCAGAGAGATCAGTTATATCTAAAACAACTAAATCCAATTGTAAAATTTGCAGCTGGATATGTTGTTTGGGGTCAACTTACATCTCAAGCAAAAGCAAGCGCTCTACAAGATCTAAATGTTACAAGACTTGTTCTTTATTGCAAACGAGCAATTGAGCAATTCTGTCGTTTCTTTATCTTTGAACAAAATGATGCTGTTACTTGGGGACAGGTAGCTGGATCAGTAACAGAGTTCTTAGAAGTAATCAAAAGTAAACGAGGTTTAGATAGTTATTCAGTAGAAGTTGGTGCAAGTGAATATGAAAAGAAAACCAAGAAATTTCATGTCAATATTATTTTACAACCAACAAGAGCTGTAGAACAAATTGAACTGAACTTCTTTGTTCAATAATTAGAACAAAAAAAGACCTGGTTGGAGTAGTAATCCTTCCAGGTCTTTTTTTCGTCGGAAATATTATCCTTTGCAAGAAACTCTTTTTAAATTAGAATCCACTTCCTGTTGATATTCTTGCATCTTTGTTGCTATATTCATAGATTCTTCAATAACATTTTGAGTCAACAAAGGGAATATATTAATGATAACAATATTAATCCTTTTAACATCCTGACCATTAATGTGCATATAGTGTCCATCAGCTTGATTATACCAGGTTAAAAAATCTTTATAATCTGAAGCTGACTTTCTGACAGGATTTGGAATAGATTTAACAACAAGTCCAAGCTCATTAATAACATACAGAAAATACAAACATGACTCAATACTTAATAAAGCATTATTTAAAATTGAAAATACTGGAGAATGTTTGACTCCATCGGCAATTTTTCTAACTTGATTTAAATTGACATTTTTAGAATCGCCAAATATTCCCACCTGCTCTCTCAAGGAAAGATAGTTTGATATATCAAAATCTGGAGGGATTGCAACAAATTCAACTGTAAAATAATTATCAATTCTTGTACTAAGTTCACGATATTCTTCGGGATGATCTTCATTTCTTTGTGGGGGTGGAATAGAACTCATTAAATTAACCCTCCTTTTAATGTCTGCTGATTTGAGCATATGGCAGTTTGTTGAAGATGTTCCCATGCTCCATTTCACTAAAGTATTCACCATTGTTATTGCCATTATAGATAAATGCTTTATTTTCATAATAACCTCATAATCCCAATGGGCATGCCATTTGGTTTCTTTTAAGAACTTTTCTAAAATCATTAAATGGAGATGAGTCATTCCATATATTTGTAATTGGTGATGCATCTGTAATTGGAGTAGATATCGAATGATCCGAAAAACTACAAGGCATCATTTTCATATCAGGTGTTATATATGCTGACATTCTAGCACCTTCGCATGTATCGATTGACATTCTTTGAAGTTTAGATGGTTTGCTATATTGTAAAGTATGATTTACTAGACAACTATCCATTCCAACTTTAAATTTACAAGTTGGTTTGAATATGCCCTCTGAAAATGTTTTATATTGATGGTTGGTGGGAATAAGTTCTATAATGTTCTTTCCAGCTCCTTGTGGTTTAAACAATAGAAATATAACAGCATTTAATTTATCAATATCAACTTTATTTTTCCATACATCTATTCCATTAATTATATCAATACATGTATTAAAACTATCTTTTGAAAATATTAAATGAATATTAGTTTTAACACCTGCATCTATGAACATCTGTATTGCTTTATATGTATAATCTTGTTTATATTCACTAACAGCAACAGCTCCACACATTTTAGATATTTCGACTTCTTCATCTGTCAAGTCAATTCCGCTTGTAGTGTAGTTTGGCATAACATTATTTTCTCGACAATATGAAAGAATCTCATAGAAATTTTCATGTTTGTTTGGATCGCCTCTCCCTCCCAATGCAACTTGATTGACATGATGTTTAACTTGATCTATAATTGTTTTGAAATCTTCCAATTTCATATTTGGTTTATTTTCATGACCTTGGTAACAAAAAGGGCATTTATTTTTACATGTACCCATTATACCAATATCAAGTAATGATGGAAGTATTAATGAGAAAGGATCATCATGCCCATGAATCCCTCTCATTATTTCAAGTCCAGTTTCTTTATTAAACCAGATTTCATATTCTTCGTTTATAAAATGCTTATGAAAAACAACAGATAGTCCTGGCATACATTCTCCTTTATAACTTTTTCATTTTTGTTTTAGGTTCGGATTCATTATCCAGTGAGTTTAGTTTATCTTCTTTTTGTTCTGATTTCTTATCTTGTGTCCTGTTAATAATTTCATCTTTTTCTTTTTTCTTTTTGCGTTCTAGATCTTCTCCTATTTCGACTTTTAAAGAATCAAATTCTTTCTTAGCTTCGACCGTAAAATTTATAATATCTTTTTTTACATCTGCAAATGATTCTTTTAATTGCTCGCTAATTTCTGGAGATGAGTTATCAACAATCACAGCTTTTTTATCATCAGCATCGTCGTTACTAAAAAATAAATTGTATATAATGTATAACCAAAACAAAATTCCAAATAACCCAATACCACCTCCTGTTTTTTTACTCACATTATATCTCCTTTCTAAAAAAAAGTTAGAAATTTCCTTGATTAGTAATTAATATATATAGTTGTCTCTTTATAAAATTAAACGAACTGCCAAAAATTTTAGAACAAAATATAAATACTAGGCAGTATGGAAAAGGGTAATATGAATTTATTAAATAGATACCTAGAACAATTACAAGATGAGGAAGTATCCTCCGCTTCTGGTATTGGTTTTGCAGTAGATTCATTTCCATCTAAGAAAAATAAAAAGAAAAAAGTTATTAGAGTTATCTACCCAAATGAAAATTGGATAGCATTAGAGGAAAAACGAGCAATGATTGACCTCGATGGTACTATCCATAAATATTCAAATGGCTACCAGGATGGTTCGATATATGATGTTCCATTTCAGGGAGCAAAACAAGTTATCAACTGGTTGAAAAGTAAGGGTTATGAAATTGTAATCTTTACTACTCGAGCATCAAAAGGTAATGCTCTTGAAATGGGTGACGACCACGAAAAACAGATTCAAAATGTAGAAAATTGGTTAAAAGATCATGAGATATATTTCGACCGAGTGACAGCCGATAAGCTAGCCGCTGACTTTTATATTGATGATAAAGCAATCACTATTAAAGATGGCAATTGGAAAGAGGTTTATAACTCAATAAAAAAAAGGATGAAATATAGTCATTAATTTGGAGGATAGAAATAATGGCAATTAAAAATTCGTTTGTCAATGTAGCAAACAACAGAGTAACACGTAACTTCGGTGGTACAATTGCAGGTGTAGCTGATCCGTATGTTACAGGGTATCACTTTATCTATTTTGCTAAACTTCCAGCAGCACTACAAGATTATGTTGATCTACCCGATATAGGTAGTATACAAAATATTTTGGCTGGTGCTTGTTTATCAGTTACACCTCCTGGTGGAACTTTAAATAAAGTGGAGTTTACAGGATTGGGTGGAGTCAAATGGGCCGTACCAGCAAATGTAGATTATGGAAATTCTGTATCAGTTAAATTCTTAGAATTTAATGGACTTCCAATCTTAAACATTATGCATGGTTGGATTAAAATGATTAGAGATTATCGAACAGGTACTTCTAATCTTGTTGATGGTGAAACTCTAACTGGATACTCAAAAAATACATATGCTGGTATTATGTATTACTGGACAACAGCTCCAGATGCGAAAACTGTTGAGTATTATGCATGTTATGATGGTGTGTTCCCAACAAAAGATCCGCAAGACTTGTTTACAAGTGATGTTGAAACCGTTGGTAGACTTGATGCAGAGATAGAATTTAATGTGGATTACATTTGGCACGAGTCGTGGACTAAGGAAAAGTGTCAAGGTTATGCAGATGATGTATACTCAATCAAGAAAAACGTTGTTGAAAAATATGTCAATACTGTAAAATCCGGCACATAATAATTTAGAAAGGATTTTTTATGAAAGGTGGATGGAAACATTCTGAAGAAACTAAACAACAGATGAGCGAATCCAGAAGGGGTGAGAATAACCCCATGTATGGAAAAAAGAGAATTATGAGTAAAGAAACAAGACAAAAAATGAGTGAATCCCACAAAGGAAAATCTTCTGGTATGAAAGGTAAAAAGCTATCAGAAGAAACAAGAAAAAAGTTAAGCGAGTTACGCAAGGGAAAAAAGAATGGGATGTATGGTAAAAAAAGAATTAACTCAAAAGAAACAAGACGAAAGATGAGTGAATCTAGTAAACTCAAGATACATACAATTTTTGAGAGATATTCATTGTTTTCAAAAGTTGAAGAAATGAGATATAATCCAGACAAACCAGGTGAAAAAGAAATTCAAGTTCATTGTAAAAATCATAAATGCCCAAACTCTAAAGAACAAGATGGTTGGTTTACTCCAACGAGCAATCAACTTTCTGAAAGAATCAGATGTTTAGAAAAACCAGATGGTAATGATGGAAGTTACTTTTATTGTTCAAATGAGTGTAAGGGCGAGTGCCCATTATTTAATTTAAGATCAGATCCATTTAAAGAAACCACTCAACCTTATACTGAGGAAGAATATCAAATTTTTAGAGAGTTTGTTTTAGATAGAGATAATTATAAATGTCAGTATTGTGGTGAACCAGCAGAACATGTTCACCATGAAAGGCCACAAAAGTTAGAACCATTTTTTGCATTAGACCCAGATTTATCATGGAGTGTCTGTAAAAATTGTCATTATAAATACGGACATAAAGATGAATGCTCAACTGGGAATTTAGCAAATACTATATGCGTATAAGCAAATTAAAACGTGAATAGAAAGGAGATTTAATAACATGTTTAAAGGATTTGATATAAAGTATCCGGAGTATGAAGTTCTCACACCTCAAACAAAATTGGGGTATCATTTGAGATCTTTAAATGTTCAGGAAGAAGAAAAACTAAAAGGAAGTTTGTTATCACCAATTAAAATAAATGAGCACTTAAATAAGTGTTTATTTGATGCAATTACAGTAAGACCAGAAACAATTCCAGATTATGATACATTCCTAAAGAATACCACATTAAAAGATAGAGACGCAATTCTATATGGGTTATACCATATCACATACGAAGAAATACGAAACTATGATGTAAGATGTGGTTCTTGCAATAAAGAATACCCGGTAACGGTTAAGGCATCGTCAACATTTAATTTCAATGCATATCCTGGTGATGATGTATTGAAAAAAGAAGTGCCTGTACCTTTACCAATATCTAAAGGTGTTACTGCATATATTAAACAACCAACACTATATGATGAAATGTATGCTCTTAAAACACTAGGTGTTGCGCCTGGTGTTAATATGGATATCTTGACTGAAACATTAATAATAAGTAGATTCAAACAAGAATCAGAATCTGGAAGTGTTGTATATTCAGAGCGTGATGATGTTATGGATGCTTATAAGAGTCTTCCTTCTAGAGATAAAAGAGCAATTTACAAACAATATAAAGAAGAATTTGGTCAATATGGTATTTCCCTAGTAATGTTAAGTTCATGCATACATTGTGGAAACCAAGAAGAAATTGATATTGACCTCGTATCAAACTTTTTTCGTATGGTGCACGTCTACTGATTCAATAAATAGTTATCGGGATTCCCTTGAAAAAAATATATTTTCATGTATGGAAATGAGTAAACAATCATATGTTGAAGTTGCTTCTATGCCTGTTAAAAGATTTTTTAATTATTTAAAATGGAAAACCGATCTTGAAGAAGAGAGGCGAAAAATGATGCTTGAGGAGGTTACTAGATAGGAATATAAATAATGGCTAATTTATTAGATAGATTTAATAAACAAGTAATCGGATCAGATTCTAAAATATATGATTATCTTCCGAAAATTCCTGCAACTGGAGATTTTAAAAGAATAAAAGATATAAATGTAATTATCTCGTCATGGAATAATATACTATTAACACCACGCGGTACATATTTATTTGATCCAGAATATGGAAGTGAACTTTATAAACTTGTATTTGAACCAGCTGATGAGACAACTATTGAAAGAATCAGAAATGAAATTAGTTCTAGATTACTTTTATATGATGACCGAGCAACAATTTTAAGTGTAGATGTTATAGCAAAACCCAATAGGAAAGGTTATCAAATTAATATTGTAATTGAGTATGATGGAGAAAGGGGAGAATTATCAGTTTCATTTGATGATACTACAGTTCTTACACAACAGGGAACTGGAGGAGGATCTCCAACACCATGAGCACCCAAAAATTCGAACGTATTTACGACTACATACACGAGTATCAAAATTTAGTTTACGATTTTTATAGTAAAGATATAGTTGCTTTTCTTACGACATTTTATCATATTGATACACAAGAAACAGTTTGGGAAGATGAAAATTTATTTGCTGGATCTTATGATAGGGTGGGCGAGTTCTCTGGCATCAAATGGAATAAAATTTTATTGTTACCAGTCTATTATATTGAAGATATTAATACATTATTTGATGGTCAAGAAACAGGATATGTTAAAGATAATGAAACAACATTTGTAATACCAAGTTCATATGGGTTTACTCCATTGCCTAATGATAAACTAAAGATGGAACAAGATTATCTACGACCGACTAATAATATATACCCAATATTTAATGTTGGAGGTGTTGAAAAATCTGTAAACGAAGATAGATTATTTTGGAAAATGAAAGTTAAAACAGAACAAAGTATAACCGAAAGTCAGTTAGATGCACAGGTATCTAATACATATACATTTTTTGAATATGATAAAAAGATTCATACAATTCTCGATGCACAATATATGTCTCGACTTTTATCAAAGAATGAAGATTTAAAATCTATTGCTGTAAATCGTTTATATGATAAAAGAAGCGGTTATTATTTTGCTAACAATAACGTAGCTCCATGCTAAGCGGGGAATAAAAATGGCAGACAATACAATATCAAGTCAAATATACAAATCACGCGATCAAATCAGAAATCAAATTATATCACTATTGAAACAATATCTAGAACTAGAAAATGTGGATCTAACGAAATCATCATTCCTGTCGTTCATTGTTGAAATCCTTTCAAGTATGTCAAGTAATTTAATGTTTTATCAGATATCATCTTATAGAGAATTCTTTTTAACAAAAGCACAATTACCTGAGTCAATATATAACTTAGCAGCATTTTTAGGTTATAATCCAAAAGATGCAACAGCAGCTGAGGTAAATATATTATATACAATGCCGCTTGGTTTTTCGGATCCTGTTGCAGTATTTAATATTCCAGATGGGTATAAAGTTACTGGAGATGGTGGTATTAAATTTTCAACTTATTATGATACAACTATCACAGTAACGGGCAACTCTCAAGTTTCAGTTTTGGTTAGAGAAGGAAATAGAACTTATAATTTACCAATTATATATGCAAATAACTCATTTTCATTTATATTACCATTCAGACAATACTCTGTATCAGAACAAGAATTTCAAATTTCAGAAGATTTACAACAATATCAGTTTGTATCAATTGATGTTGCATTTGACGGACAAATTTCAGAGCAAGAAGTTACTGTTCGTCCCCCTAATTCATCTTCGTACGAGCAATATACAGAAGTGGCTAGTTTATTTTTAATGGATGATACTACAAAAGGATATGTTTCAAGACGTACAGATAGTGGTTTAAATTTACAATTTGGAAATGGATTAATTGGTTATCAGCCAGAAGCTGGTTCAACTGTTAAAGTAAATTTGCTTCTTACCGATGGAATTGATGGTAATGTTATTTCTGGTTCTATTAAAAGAGGTGATAGAATTTACAATACAACAAATGCAGGTATAACCGAAATTGTAGAATATTCTATAACAAATGCTTCTCCTGCATATGGTGGAGCGGATGAAGAGTCATTAGAAGAAGTTAGAAAAAATGCTATTACTAATCTTACAGCATTGGAAAGAATTGTTACTGCCAATGATTTTGTAAATGCAAATGTTATCATTGACAATTCCCCAATTGGACAAAACTCATTACCCGTTTTAAAGAGGTCTGACTTAAAAATTAATGAAATTACTTTATTTTCAACTATTTTATTTGGAGCAGATTTAGTTCCCACTAGAGATTTGCATGAAACTTATTATTCAACATTTATACCAAGACAAACTATTATAACAGAAGATGGAATTGATTATTATACTATGTTTGATATAGAGCTTGATGTTTTAAACTCTAGTGCTAATTATACTTATATTATGTATGAGATTGATCAAATTCCTACTTTAGTAACTAACTATGGTTCGACATATGATATATATACAGATTTGCTAAGCGTTTCCAGATCTGGATTAACTGCAACATATCAATTAAACTATCAAACAACAGAAATAGATTATACATCAACTACATGTAAAATGGAAATATCTGAAACAGGTTCTGTATATAATATGGTGAATGATGGTACATCATTTGTTTTAGTTTTTGCTGATAATAGAGTTATACCAAAAGGCAATTTAACATATTTCTTTACTATTCAGCATCCAACTGAAGGTTTAATTGCACAATATTCTAATCAGTTTATTTTTAGATTGGGTCTTGATGATTTCGCAGTTTCTAATGTAGTTACTGATGGAACAGCACATATAGTATATGACATTCCTACAGTTCGTAAAGATTATTATGATAGCGTTGATCAGCGAGTTTTTGAGGTACAGGTTCTTCAAAATTTACTTACAACAATGACATTTAAAGATTATAGAATGCTAACTGATTTTGTTAATTTTAAATTTGCTAATACAACTGGTTCGATGAATAATATGCAATTAAATGATGTTGATCTTTTGCCTGCAGTTGATATATTATCCATTCCTCCTGTTGCTAATGTTGGAGATAGATATATTATATTAAATGGGGAAGGTGAATGGGAAGGTCATGATAATCAAATTGCAGATTTAGTTCTTGATGGAACATCAGCTATTTGGTTCTATACATCACCAAAAACTGATCAAGTTATTTATATTACTGACAAAGGTTATAAATATTTGTATAGCGAATCTGGATGGGTTATTCCTGAATATAATATACCAATACAAATTTCTTTAGATGTATTTAAATCAAGTACTTACTCAGGATCAAACTCTAATTTAACTCAAGCTATTCGGGAATCATTAGTAGAATCTTTTTCTGATAGGTTTGGTTTAAATGTAGATCTATACCGTTCAGAAATTATTGATGTTGTTCAAGAAGTTGAGGGTGTTAAATATTGTCGTTTAATTTCTCCAGAATCAAGCATCTTTTTTAATTTTGATATTGATGATTTTACTCAGACAGAATTGTTAGAGTATGCTCCTGAATATATCTATTTTACAGAAGATGATATTTCAATTAGGATATTTTAAAATATGGATGAACTTTTAACAAAACTCAATCCCGACTATACAAAATTAAAAAGATATATTATCACCAGTTCGGCACATGAGTTATCAAATTTATCCGCACCATGTTATTATCCAAAAACAAAAAAGGTTTATTATGAAATAATAAACATACTAAATACAACAGATAAAGAATTTAAAGAATTTGTCAAGAGAAACTATAAGGGAACAAAAGCAGAAAAATGGAATTTGTGGACAGATGTGGGGACTAATCTTTTAATTGTTGTAATGCATTTATTTTTGATGAAAAAAGATAAAGCTGCTTATTCATCAGCAATGATATTTTACATGATATTTCAATATTCAAGATTGATGCATAAACAAATGAAATATTGTGATGAAGCTGCTTTTAAATATACACTAGATACTCTTACTAAAACTCATTTGTTTTCTAGAGAGAAAACAATACCAAATAGTTTATTTTATTTATCCCATGCAATGCAAACAAGTTATACAAGTGATATTGCTACATGGAATAAAGATGGTATAATAGCATTTATTGGATCCGCAAGACATCGAATTTCACAAAGTGTTAAAAGTTTTGCACAGAGTTACTACAGAAATAAACAACAAGGAATGGCCATTAAGACTCAAAATGAGGAAACAGATGATGATTCAAATAGATATCAATATCAAGTATTACAACGAGGACAAAAAATTGTTGATCAGGTATCAAAGAATATAACATCATATAAACTTGTTGATAAAAAAGCATTAGAAGAAGCTAAAAATATAAGTAAAGTAAAATCATCCATTGCTATATTAATAGCTCAAGCATTAACTAATGAAAAAAACTATAATAATATTAAAGTAGCATTACAAGTATTTGTAAAAGAATTAAAAGATGTAGATATGATATGTGGAAGTACATATTATGAATATGTTAAAAAGTTAATGGCAGTTAAAAGAACAAATGCTCAATTATATTTTAAAGCACAAATAAATATTCTTTTAGTAGATATATTAAAAGATATTAAACTCTTCGATGTATATGACAAATATACGTCACAAACCCAATTTATATTAAATTCATTTCTCGCATTTTATCTAACCACCATTTTAAGAAACTCTTTATGTTAATTAAATTTTATAATCCAATTGGCATTCTAGATTGTAGATTATTCGATGTAGTTTGATCAGAATCTGATACTCTTCCGGGCGGACTTTGAATTTCTTCTTGTGATGGTTCGATGGTTGTTGGGGCTTGATTTCTTGTCTCGCTTACTGGTGCTCTTTCTCCAGGAAGTAATCGTCTATATAAAACTTGTTCTGCTTTTCCACCTTCATCCGGATATGTACTAAAATTTTTAATACCACTTTTTTCTGAATCTGCTCCAGCTATTGCATTGATATAATTCTCAAGTGTTGGTCTTGTTCTAGTTGACATTCCTTTAGCAGCTATAATAGTACTATACAAACTTCCAAAATCAATTCTTACATCAACAAGTCCAAGTCTTTGTTTATATGAGATTTGTTGTTGATCCCCACCTTTAATAACAGTAATGTTAGAAATATATGCTGGATCTAAATCATAAATACCGGGTGACCAAATTCTATGAATAAATGGCCAGCTATATGTTGATCCATCTCTTGAAATAGGAATACCTAAAAGCATTAAAGCTGCTAAAGGTGCAGCAATATATTTTTGGGTTGCTGCTTTACTTCCTGGATATGGATTATATAATCGTACTGTCATTGTATATGATGGTGCAAACCCACTTGTTTTCCACATTAAAGGAAAATCAATTCTTCCACCAGCTGCTAATGATGATGCTAAATTTGCAGCACTATGAATACCTTTACCCATCGGCAATGATGAGAACACTTTTTTAGCAGCGTTACCAATTCCAGCTCCAACATCCAGTCCAGCTCCTATCATACTTTCAATTGCGCCACCGCCCTCCAACGCTTTTTGTACCCCTGAATATACTTCTCCAAGATCTCTTCCGCCAAACATTTGACTTAGTTCAGCAGCTCCTTGGGAAACAGTTTCAGTCATTTTTTGTAGAAAATTTTCTCCATATTCATTTGTAAAACTATCAGTTGGAAAACTGTCTGCTTGGTATGCAACAACAATACAACCATCCTCACCAAGTTGTCCACCAGGTTGACTTAACGAATAACCATGTTGTCGTAGCAAACCATAATATGATGGACTTTGTTTACCTCTAGAATTACTAACAAAAGAACCCTTTCTTGTAAATAAATTTAATCCTTTTGTAAAACTAGGTATTCCTGGATATATTCGTGCTAGTGGCATTGAGTTTTTTATTACCGTATTGGTGTCAGGAACCATATCATCCGGTGGTAAACCAATTACATAATCAATTGTATTTTCATCAGCCATTATTTTTAATCCTCATCTGTATCGCCTCTTATTGTTGCAAATGTATAACTATAAGCACCTCTACCCCAACCTATATTCTGTTGAGCATTTCCACCTGAGTTTGAATTCCATGTTTTTTGATCATTGTTTGTAGTTATGTTTGTTATAGCTGCAGTAGTTCGACTAAATGATTGAACCATAGCTTTTGTTTGTGTTTTTGTAGTTTCTTCTGCTTTTTTTCTTAGCTCTTCTTCTTTCTCTTTATTAAGTAATTTATTTTTTAGTTCAATAGCTCTTATTTTTAATTGAGCTGCCATGTTTGTTTGTTCAACTACTTCTTGTGGTTCTCTTCCAGTTGCCAATCCCGCTTCATACACACTACGTTCTTTTGCCATTCCTTCTTCTGTTAATTTTGTAGCATTTTGTTTTAGATAATTTAAAAATGATTTTTCTCTTCTTTTACCATATGCTATAGCATCAGTTCCGGGAAGTTTTGCACCATATGCTTCTGGACTGGTCATCCATTGTTTTCTCATACGATCAATAGTATCTGCATCCCACATTAAATATTCACCTGCATGTTCTTTGAGATACTCTACTTGTCCAGCATTAATGGCATTAATATTAGATCGTCCGAAAAATCCAACCGACTCCATCTTGTCTTTACCTGTTCCACCTTTAAGAAGACTAGATTCTAGTGATAAAGTTTTCTTTGCTTTAAATCCTTTTTCACCACCCTCTCTTGCACTTTTAGATAGATCCATTTGATGGGATGTCATTTCATCTGCCAATTTTCTGGCCTCTGCACCCCATTTATTCATACTCTTTTGAAATCTTTCTGATATACCAATCCATGAATCTAACTGTTTTCCAACTTGCCATCCAATACCAGCTGCTGCAGCCACACCCACTGCTTTACTTGCAACTCCCCACACCGCTGGATTTTTAAGAGCAGATATTAAAGTTGTTCCTATTTTGCTAGCAGCAAAAGAAGTCGCTAAAGATTTTATTCCGGTAATAAGAAGACTTTTTGGACCAAACATTTTAGTTAGAATTGGACCAAGAAAAGTTCCTCCGACACCTCTAAAAATACTTCCTATAAGTCCTTTAATAAGAGTTCCGCCTAAAAATTTAGTTACTCCTTTTAGAAGGAATGATCCTGCGAAAGATAATAAAGCAAATATACCACCACCACCAAACATGCCAAGAAATTTTTGTACAAATCCAAAAACTGATCTACGCTTTTCTCTAAAATTTGATTCTTTATTAGCTTCGGCATTTTCTTCTGCTGCATCTTGTATCTTTTTTGTTAAGTTAATTATTTTAGCACTTTTCTTTTCATCTGATTTATATGCATCTTTGGTAGTTTTATTAGTTGATTGAGAAATAGATACAATTCTATCAATACCATTTACAACTTTCTTTGTTTCGTATGCATAATCATCAGCAGCTGCAGTACTTTTTTCTTTTAATTCACTTATAATTGATACAACTTCTTCTTCTTTATCTTTAGTTTTTATTATATTTGCTTTTACTGACTTAAGAACTTCAACCAAACTTTCTCCAGTAGATCCAGCTTCTTTTGCTTCTGGTCTTAAATCACTAACACCTCGATCATCATATAATTTTTCAAGTACTTTACTTTGACCGCTTTTGAAAAATCGTTCAAACGGAAGTTCACGTTGCTTGGTCATAAATTCAGTCAGTGTTTTTGCGAAGTCGGAACCACCTAATATTCGACCAAATAAGTTTACACCATGTTTGCCTATCCAATTAGTTAGACTTCGTGTTATTCCAAATATACTCCATATTCCTCTTGGGACGCCTTCTAGTGGAGCATACTTCTTACCTGTAATAGCTGAAGACATATCTCTAGATGCTTCAGCAGTTGCTTTTGTATAATTTGCAATATTATCAAGACGCGACATTCCTTCACTATAAACCAAACCAATATTTTCAGCTGCTGCTTCCATTGGGTTTTTTGCTCGTGATAAATGTGATGCATACCCACCCCTTGATTTAAATATCTGATATGTTAATTTAGCAGGGACACCCAGTATTGAACTAAGTCCTTTTAATGAGAACATGATGTTTCTAAATGTTGGATGATTCACCAGCATTTTTTGCCATACTTGTGGCCAGGTTCCAATTGTAGCTCCCATTGAATCTTGTATTGAAAGCACAGCTCTTAACATTCTTTGTTGAGCGGGTTCTGTATATTGTGTATTTACTTCAGTTAGAGCACGCAAGAATCCTTTTGCAAGACCTACTTTTTGTAAATTCTCGCTTGACTTAACAAAAGTTCCCATTTTTCCAAGAGTATTTAGTTGTGCTTTACGAGTTAAAGCAGCTAAGTCTCTACCAATACTAATACTCTCATCAATACGATCTAATATTTTTTCTATTGGAGCTACCACTTCTCCAGCATGCAAACTTACTAAACCGCTTTTCTCAACATACCCACCAGTTTGCATCTTTGGTATTTTTTCATTCTTTTTAATTTCAGCAACTTTTTCTGCAATCTCAGTTGCTGTTGCGCCCTCACCTTTCCCTTTTTGCTCAATAATAATCTTCTCAGTAATTTTACTATAATTTTTTACTGGTTTCTCTGTTTCTGCTTTTTCTTTATTTCGTTTAAAGAGACTTGCCCAACCTTCTTTTAATTTAGCAGTAACTCCTCCCAACGCATTGGAAAGATTTGCTTTCATTTTTTCTTTTGCTGATTGGAATACATCTGTCTCCATAAACTTACCAGCAAAATAACCAAAGATTGGCGATGTTCTTGATAGTGCTAATGATACAATATTTTGTTTATTATAACTGATATCTTGTGATATTGCTTTACCATATTGTTTAACAGTATCTTTACCTGCTCTTGCTGTATCTCCAGCAATTTTAGCAAACCCATTTCCAATAGATGAAACTGTATTACTAAATTCATTTAGAACTTTTGAAAAAGAACTTTGAACTTTTTCAATTCCTTCAATGTCACCAAAATTTGCTTCAGCTTCATCAAGTTGTCTATCAACTTTTCTCTGCATTTCTGAGATCGTACGATTAACATTACTAACTTGTGATATTCGCTCTTGTGAATCGTCTGCAGTTTGAGTTATACTGCCAGCTTGTTTTTTGGTGATTTCATCATCAGCCATTTATATATCCTCTTAAGAAATCAGTTTGAATAGTTGTTTTATAGATTTGTCATTTGGTTTCATTTCAGCTAATATACATGCCACTTCTGATAGAGAAATAAGTTCTTGTATCGGCATTGAGTATTTATTTTTTTCTCCAAATGCATTGAAATAAGCATTGTTTAAAGATGTAATTAACATAGAGAATCTTCTAATATTTGCTCCCAATGATCCAAAACTTACAATTAATAATTTACATGCAACAATTAAGTTAGTTAACCTTTCAACAAAATCTCTTTCATTCAATTGTGTTTTGTTTCCAAACTCTGTATTTAAAAAATCATAATAATTTTTTAGATCTTTGTTTGCATATCTTGGACCTTTTCTTTCATATGTAGCTATATATCGAATTACATTAGATATGTTTTTATCAATATCGCCATTAAGTTTAAAATAATCTGTAAAAAATTCTGTATAATATAGCATTAAATTTCTGAAAAATGTTCGTATGAAACCAGCAAAATGTCTTGAAGAAGCTAAATGCATACATTCATGCATTGTAGTTGATGCTAAATTATTATTAGATGCTGTCCCAAACATAGTGATTTCATTATCAATTGTTACAATAACTTTCTTTGTATCTAAGTCATAAAATGCAATTATAGCATCATTTACATTCTTGATAAATTTCTTTTTCATGAAAGACAACAACCCTTTACTTTTATAACATGGAATGATTATACCTTGTTGAACTAACTTGATAACATCGGGAGCTACATCTCGTCCTTTCGATGACTTTGAAAAAGCAATATTAAAATTATTTTTTAATTTATCAGATGAATAGAATGTCGTACCACCTATATTAATTGCTGGTTCAAGTCCAATAGGTGGTGCAAATAATTCTTTTATTTGTGTCATTTATTTACTCCCTAAAAAATCTAAGTGTATCAATAAATCCAGTTTTTTCACTATAATTTCTTTTTACATGTTTCATTATATCTATATTATCAAACCCAACTCTTGTTTCATCTGTATTCATATCCATAATGTCTGACATTTCATTTGATAAGTTGGTAAATCTATTGTTATCAATCATTACAGGTGGATCGTATTTTCTAACATACATACAACATGCAGCGGATAAAGCAATATCATCTGTACAACCAGAGTCCGCTTCAACTTTTCCACTTGATTTTGATACTAACCCCGTTAATTCTAATGCCAATCTTTGTGACTTAACTGAAGTTGGGTATTGTGTCATATAAGAATATAAAGCATCAATCATCAATGGTCTTGTCTTTGAATTGGTTGATAGACCAGGCAGGAACGTGTTTTTCCCGCGTTTTTCTTTATAAAGCATATGGGAGTATTCGCTAGCATTTAAATGCTCTACAACTTGATTTCCGTAAGAATTAGATTCAACAACAACCAATCCTGGATACTCTGTTGCCGCCACTTTTACAACTTTTACAAAATCAAGCACTTTACATTTACCTTGATATTCCCACACTTGCTCAAGCGTCTCATAATCCCAAACACTAATTGCTGATTTATCATTACCATGTTCTGGAGCTGTATCAACTCCTATGATATAATATCTTCCTGGTGTGGAATTTGAAAACTTCCATACTTCTCCATTGTATATCTTAATTTTCTCAATCGGTTCAAGAGCTGATGCCTGCATTGCTTCAACGGTATCAGCTTCAAAGAATGATCCTTCTGTTGGTAAGAATTTTAACTCCAACTCCTGTGCAATTCGCTTTGGATCATTATCAAATAATGCACATTGTGTTAAATACCACGTTTCATCATTAGCTAACTCTGGAATCATTTTCCAATGAATAACAAATGGTGTAAATATATCATCGTGAGCAATTGCTTTCATATATCGTTCAAAATACCATTGTCCAATACCAACTGTTTTATTAGGAGTTGATAGAACAATTGTTCCATATGGAATACCTGCTTTTCTAGCTTGCATCTGGTTAGTTGACAGTGCAGGAACCATTGAAGTCCAAGCTGAACTGATATGATTTACGAAAGCTGCTTCATCAATTACTAAAAATGTAAGAGCTTTACCACGAAGAGTTTTATCAGGTGCATTTGGATTAACAGGTGAAGCATATACTTTACTACCATTTGTTAAAATAAATGATCGTTCAGTACGTTTAGCAAACCCACGCCCAAGCAATCCTCCGGGGGGTTTCATCCAATCGGGTAATTTTTCAACCATACCACGAATAACTCTTGCAAAATCTGTGGCTTCAGCACCATCTTTTGAAATAAGACCAATAACAACATTGTCATAAAATACAGTTAACCATGCTGAGTATGCCTGAATAACAGTTGATATACCAATTTGCCTGCTCTTTAAAACCAATACATATCTCATTAACTCAATTGTATCGATTAACTCAGTTTGTTTTTGATATGGTGTAAACAGGACATCCTTTCCCGGCAATTCTAGATAAACATAATTGTTACAAAAATAATCAAAATTAGAACGACACTTCAAAAATTCTGCAACATATTTGTTTGCTAAAACTTTCATTTGAGATGGTTTTTTTGATGGCATTGCAATTATCCTTTATTGTTTGTTCTAAAATTCTATACTTAACTGTTTGCTCTATTAGTTCTGATTAAATTTAGTTTGGCAAAAGAAGACCAATCTCTCTGTTGTATGAAAGTAAGCTCGCTTGACCTCAATATATATTTGTCAGTTAAATTATTTATATCTGTAACTTTTGAGTTAAAAAATACTGCATCACCCACATTCATTAAATTTAAAAGTTTCATACTTTGCTCAACAACAATGTTTATTTCGGTAATAGCTGATACTTTTTTTGAGTATCTAGCGTTTATAAAAGTTTGACTTTCATCATACCCTGTATGTTCTGAATGAACTGATATTCTATTTTTTTCTGATAATGCTTCACTATTAAAAAAGATTTTTTTA
>Ga0114918_10000717_pt1 | contig 29002 bp, 17 predicted proteins | sample LantaG_FD_87015 | JGI IMG/M metagenome (GOLD analysis project Ga0114918, IMG submission 87015) | Deep subsurface microbial communities from Baltic Sea to uncover new lineages of life (NeLLi) - Landsort_02402 metaG | ecosystem: Environmental > Aquatic > Marine > Oceanic > Sediment | place...
AGCATAACTGAAAATGGAAACTTTAGAGAATTGAAAAACAATATGATAGAAAAAAGACTGTTTTGTATAATACTATAAAACAGCAAAATAAATTAAGTGCGAAACATTAATTAATAACTCCTGATAAAAAAGAATATGAGTTATATAATCTTTTAGAAGACAAATATGAACAAAAAAATATCGCGGCAGCACACTCGGACTTGGTTGAACAAATGAAAAAAGAACTGCTTCAATGGGTTGAATCATGCAAAAATAGCAATAAAGGTGGTGATTATAAAGATGATGAGGATTAAACGTCATTTCACATTTGTTACATCACGAACTTTTAATTTAAATACAATATGAAACACCCTTGATTTGACAAAGCACAAACACCCATGAAAATTAAGTTATTTGTATTTGGTATCGAAATCAACACAAAGTATATGAGAAAGAGCAACATTGAATTTGAGCAGGTAATCAGCAGGGGATGTGGCCTTGACGTCCACCATGATACTGTTGTTGCAACAGTAATGGGCAAAGGGATAAAAACCGAAAACCGGACATTTGGCACCACACTCAGGAATGTGTCCTGGCAACAACGAAAGTGCCGGCAAAAAAAAGTTCAAGAACACGTCAGGGAAACAAACGACTAAAAACAATGCTTACCGAAATGGCATGGGGAGCCACACGCACCAGGAAAAGTTTTTACAAGGCCAAATACGAAAGTATGGTAGCCAGACATGGTAAGAAAAGGGCACTGATAGCGATAGGACATAAGATCCTTTGTGCATCTTACCACATCATAAAAAACAAAGAAGCATTTAAAGAACTTGGCTACGAATATCTGGCCGAAAGAAGAAAGAAAAACACACTTGAGTATTTAAACGAGAGCTTAAAGAACAAGAATATAAAATAGAAAAAACAGCATAAAGGAAAACAAAGGTCGTTTTTTACTGGTGGTTAATCCCAGCTGATGAAACTGACATCAAAAGATAAGCACAAACACTTGTTGCTACGAGCGCGCAGATGAAATTTTAACTTCTTATCTGTTTTCAATATGCTGATATTGTTTAACTTAATAATTATTTACGTATGAAAAAATCTTATTTCTTAATGATTGCTCCTCTCATAGCATCATCCTTATATGCTCAGAAAAACCCCAACATAATTTTCATTTTGGCCGACGATCTGGGCTATGGTGACGTGTCGGCATTGAATGAGAATTCAAAGATACAAACAACGAACATTGATCGCCTGGCACAGCAAGGTGTAGTATTTACCGATGCTCACTCCAGTTCGTCTGTTAGCACTCCTACCCGCTACGGTATATTGACAGGACGATACAACTGGCGTTCTACCTTGGAAAAAGGTGTTTTAAATGGATATAGTCAGGCACTTATACCTCATGACAGAAGAACCATTGCAGCTATCCTAAAGGATGAGCATTACCAAACTGCCTGTATAGGCAAGTGGCATCTGGGATGGGAATGGAATAATATTGAAAAAGGGAAGGATAGTATTAACTACAATAAGCCAATTAAAGATGGACCTACCACTTTAGGGTTTGATTATTTTTATGGAATTGCAGGGTCATTGGATATGGATCCTTATGTTTATGTGGAGAATGATATGCCTACTGCACTCCCCAATAGAATCACTGAAAATAAAGGAATGGGATTCTGGCGCAAGGGACCAACGGCATCGGACTTTGACCATGAACAAACTTTACCGAATCTGATCAATCGGGCAGAAAAATATATAGAAGAAAAGTCAAAGGCTGAAGATCCATTTTTCCTTTACCTGGCCTTGCCTGCCCCTCATACCCCCATTTTACCAATTAAAGAGTTCCAGGGAAAATCGGGGCTTAACCCCTATGGTGACTTTGTGTTAATGGTAGATGCAATGGTAGGAAGAGTGATGGCGGCCGTGGATAAAGCAGGCATTAGCAGTAATACGATACTTTTCTTTGCCTCTGATAATGGATGTAGTCCCATGGCGAATTTTGATGAGCTAAAGGCAAAAGGGCATAATCCCAGCTATGTTTACAGAGGTCATAAGGCCGATTTATTTGATGGAGGACATCGGATTCCCTGCATTGTGAGATGGCCTGCAAAGGTGAAGCCACATAAGGTGGAGCAAACAATCTGCCTGACCGACTTTATGGCAACATTTGCCGCGGTAACAGGTTATCAATTAAAAGATAATGAGGCAGAGGATAGCTTTAATTTATTACCGCTCTTGCTAAATACCAGGCCACAGAAATATATGCGTGAAGCTACTGTTCATCATTCAAGTCTTGGACAGTTTACTATTCGTAAGGGTGATTGGAAATTATTATTGTCTCCCAGTTCTGGAGGATGGAGCTACCCACGGCCAGGCAAAGATGATAAGGTTATAGCGACCTTGCCGCCTTACCAGTTATATAACATGAAATCGGACCCTGGCGAAACAAAAAACCTTTGTGATGAATATCCGGCTGTTGTCAAAGAACTAAAGGCGCTAATGATAAAGTATATCAAAGATGGACGCACCACTCCTGGCGCACCTCAAAAAAATGATGGTGAAAAATTTTTATTATAGCAGCATGAATCAGACTATAGTATACAATTTAAATTTATAACACACACATGACATACATTAAATTTGGATCTGTCGGGATGCTTTTAGCTCCAATAATTTTGTCCGTTGGATGTCACGGACAACCTGACAATAGACAAGACAAACCGAACGTCATATTTATCCTGACCGACGACCAGGGTTATGGCGATATTGCCTGTAATGGCAACCCATGGATCAAAACTCCCAATATGGACAAGCTACATTCGCAGAGTGTCCTCTTTACTAATTTCCATGTCGGGACAACCTCCGCCCCCAGCCGGTCCGGATTAATGACCGGCAAATATTGCAACGAAGTTGGCGTTTGGCATACCATCAAAGGACGGGAAATTCTGGATGAGAACCAGACAACTATTGCAAAGGCATTTGAGGAGGGAGGTTATACCACGGGTATTTTTGGAAAATGGCACCTGGGAGATAATTATCCGTACCGCACTCAGGATCGCGGGTTTGACGAATCGCTGGTTCTGAAAGGTGGCGGGGTTGGTCAGGCTCCCGATTATTGGAACAACGATTATTTCGATGATACTTACTTTCACAATGGGGAACCTGAAAAATTCAATGGCTATTGTACTGACATTTGGTTCGACAATGCCATGAAATTCATTAAAGCGAATAAAGATAAACCATTTTTCTGTTACCTGCCAACCAACGCACCTCATGGTCCTTACCGTGTAGCAGAAAAGTATTTTAAGCCGTATTTGGATAATGATTCAATTCCAAATCCTGTCTTTTACGGAATGATAGCTAACATCGATGAAAATATAGAAAAGCTTCGGGAATTTCTGGAAAAAGAAGGTCTTGCAAAGAATACTATTCTTGTTTTTATGACTGATAATGGAACGGCAGCCGGGGTTAACGTGGATAAAAATGAGCGGGTAATCCGGGGTTATAATTCAGGGATGAGTGGAAAGAAGGGCTCTGCTTTCGAAGGGGGCCATCGGGTTCCGTTCTTTATTTATTGGGAAAATGGTCGATTGACAGGGGGAAGAGATATCGATAAACTTACATCGTATGTAGATTTTATGCCAACACTTCTTGATCTGTGTCATATCAAAGTTCCTGATGGGGTCGAATTTGATGGGACCAGCCTGGTTCCTTTACTATACCATCCGGAAGAGGTCTGGCCATCCCGTATCTTATTTACAGACACCCAGCGGGAAGAATACCTTAAAAAGTATAAAGATTATTGTATCATGACGGACCAATGGAGGCTTCTCAACGGTCGCTTGTATGATATACAGAATGATCCGGGAGAATTCAATGATGTGTCAGCGGATTATCCTGAAGTCGTTACAAAACTTAACGCAGATTATGAAGTGTGGTGGAATAAGATTAGTATAAATGAAAATAAGATCAACGCGATCTATTTAGGTTCTGAAAAAGCAACGGAAGTTACGTTGTCTACCCACGATTGTCATGTTGTTAAAGGCAATCCTGCCTGGTCACAGCAGATGGTTCGGCTGCGGGAAGGTGCCAACGGGCATTGGGTCGTTGAAGTGGTAAAGGACGGCAAATATCAATTTGACCTTCGCCGCTGGCCGGCAGAGTCGGGTTTGAAACTAAGAGATCCGGCACCGGTAGGAAATCCTGTTCCTGGAGATAAACCATATCCTGAAGGAAAAGCATTGAATATTATTGAAGCCGGTGTTAAAATCGGAGAACAGGAATTCCATAAAAAAGTTAATGATTCAGATTTTTATTCAAGGTTTATCATTGAGCTGAAAAAAGGAACCTACGAATTGGAATGCCGTTTTACGGATGTGGAAAATATTGAGCGGGACTCTTTTTAAGGCTTTTCAGAAAAATTTATTTTTTCTGTTTTTTTTCTGATTTTATTTGCTTTTTAAAAATATTTCATATCTTAGCGTTTTAAAGTAATCGATAAAGTTAACGTGTAAGTATATAGATAATAAATAATAATTCTCTTTATTCCTATAATAAATCGAAAAAATTCAATACTAATAATTGAAATCTTTGATTTTGTCGTTCTTTGAAAAGTTTATAAATAGCTCAAGAGAGAATTTCTTTTCTCCAAAAATGTGCGTTCTTTTATTAGTTTAAAACCTTGATAATCAGTATGTTGTAGTTGTAGACCAATACAATTTACAACAATGAAAATCAAGGTTGAAAACAAAGTTACAGTTTTATCTGATACGTTGAAAGAGTTCTTTGGTGATAAAATGAATCTGGCACGTATAAAGTTCTTTGGCTTATTTATCAGTGCGTTATGCAAGGTACAAACTGTCTGCTTCGAAAAGCTGGCTTGTGGGTTTGACTCCAGTGTTAAAGCGGAGTCATCGCTTAGAAGGATACAGCGATTTATATCGGAGTATTCACTTGACTCGGACCTGGTTGCAAGGTTCGTATTTGCTTTGTTGCCCCATGAACCACCATACAGGCTGGTTTTGGACAGGACAAACTGGAAGTTCGGTACCAAGAACATTAACATCCTAACTCTTGGCGTCGTATATAAGGGAGTAGCCTTTCCGATTATGTTCCATATAATGCCAAAGTTTGGTAACTCCAGCATGCAGGAGCGGATAGACTTAATGGAACGCTTTGTCAGGCTGTTCGGATCCGACAGAATTGACTGTCTGCTGGCCGACAGGGAGTTTGTTGGGGACAAATGGCTTGAGTATCTTAACAAGCTATCCATTGAGTATCATATTCGTATACGTGAGAACTTCTGGGTTGAGAAGCCTGCCAACGGTCAAATGGTAAAGGCTTCGTGGTTGTTTAATAACCTCAGGGTCAATGAATGTGCCTTTTATCGCAAGATTGTTCGGGTTAATGGCGAACTCTGTTATCTCTCTGCATCCAGGATTATAAACAAAGAAAATGTTCCGGAGCTTCAGATAATAGTGTCGTTCAAAAAACCAGACAAAGCCCAGGCTCTTTACAAGGAAAGGTGGCAGATCGAGTCTGCATTTAAGGCGTTGAAAACAAGCGGGTTTAATATTGAGGACACTCATTTGACTGATATTGAACGGGTAAGTAAATTATTATCACTGGTTTTAATTGCGTTTGCATGGGTGTACAAAACAGGAATATATCTTGATACTATCAAGCCAATCAAGATCAAAAAGCATGGAAGGAGAGCAAAAAGCCTGTTTAAATATGGGCTTAATTACATCGCCAACTTGCTTTTTTGCAACGATATAGATAAATTTAACCAATGTTGTAAATTTTTGTCATGTACTTAGAATAATAACATAAATATGAACCTAATTAAAACCTTTTAAACATGGAAGATAGATTTCAATTTCTAGTTACTTCTTTAAAAAGCGATAGTTTCCTGAATGCTGGTCTGATGAGAACGTACTTCATGATCGTGGCATTATTTTTTGCTATCGGTTTTAATAATGCGATCTATGCAACAGAATTACAACAAGTTGCGGTAAGCGGTACTGTCACCGATCAGCAGGGAGCTCCTCTGACCGGGGTAACTATCGTTGTAAAGGGCTCAACACTTGGGACTCTTTCAGATGTATCAGGAAAATACTCCATAAATAATGTGCCTCAGAACGCCACTCTTGTCTTTTCTTTTGTAGGAATGACAACACAGGAAATTCCCTTAAACGGCAGAGTAAAAATAGATGTGAAAATGGCTGAGTCTGCAATTGGCCTGGAAGAGGTTGTGGTGGTTGGGTATGGTACTCAAAAGAAGGTAAGCCTTACCGGAGCTGTGTCTGCGATTCAAGGAAGCGAATTACAAAAAACACCGACAGCTAATTTATCGAATGCACTTGCAGGATTAGTGCCGGGGATGACAGTTTCCCAAAACAATGGCAGACCCGGGAGTACTTCCTCCATTAATATTCGAGGGGTTGGAACATGGAATAATAGAGACCCATTGTATGTTATTGATGGTTTTGTAAAAGACAAAGAGGCTTTTGATGCCCTTGACCCAAACGATGTAGAGTCATTGTCGGTTCTGAAAGATGCGGCATCTGCTTCAGTTTATGGTTCAAGGGCTGCCAATGGCGTATTATTGATCACTACTAAAAAAGGGAAAATGCAAGCTCCTGAAATTACCTATAAGGGCATGGTCACCATGGAATCGAGAGTTAAAAAAATTGATAATCTCAGTGCATGGGAGGCTGCAACCTTATTTAACGATTATCAAAGAGTAATATTAACTCCGGATAACAGTATTCTCTACTTCGCCGACGACGAACTTCAGTATTACCTTGATCATCCTGACTTATATGGTAATTGGCTGGAACAGGTATGGAATATGCCGGTAACACAGCAACACAACCTCAGTATCGACGGGGGATCGGAAAAGATACATTACTTCATGTCTGCCGGACTCTACGATGGGACAGGATTTCTGAAAAGCATTAACTACAAAAAGCAAAGTTTCAGGGTCAATGTTGAAGCAAATATTACTAAAAACCTGACTGCCGAAATTCGGTTGGATCAAAACAATCGAGAAAGTAACCAACCTAATTGGCCTAACGATAATGGACTGTTTGACATGTGGAATATAATTAATGGTCTTATTATAAGATCGCCTATTAATCGGTCTTATATTGATGGGTTACCAAATGTGATTGGAAGTAATTGGCACCCGATTGAGGCTATAAAAAGTGGATCGAACAAAATTAAGAATGATGACTACAATGGTATATTAAGACTCACCTACGCAGTTCCTTTTATTAAAGGTTTGAAGTTGAATGCTAATTACAACCTATCTCTAAACAACAAGTTTGCCAAACAGTTTTATCAATATTATACTTCAAATAATTTTCAGAGATCCGGCTCGCATAATCACTTAATCCTAGATGGGGCTACGTTGTTAAAAACTCAAATAAATGGCGTAGATCCTTATGAATATATTCAAGAAAATTATACAAGGGTGAGAACGGTGCAATTTAATACCTCTATCCTTTATGAGAATACCTTTGGTAAAAATTATATCAACGCTTTGTTAGTTTACGAGCAAGCAGAAAGTTTTAATGATGCCTTTATGGGCAGAGGCGAACAATTTGACACTCATTATATTGAACAAATTAATGCCGCAAGCAGTGATCCGGCGAGAAGAACTGCTTCCGGAAGCGCTTCCGAATTGGGTAGAATGTCCTACATTGGAAGACTGAATTATAACTATTCCGGAAAATACTTATTGGAAGGCTCATTCCGATACGATGGGTCTATCATGTTTGCACCCCAAAATCGATGGGGTTTTTTCCCCTCGCTTTCCGCAGGATGGAGAATATCGGAAGAGTCGTTTTTTAAAGACAACATTAATTTTGTAAACAACCTTAAATTAAGACTCTCTTCCGGTTTGATAGGCAACGATGCCGTAGCTGCCTACCAATACCTGCAAAGTTACAATTATTCCGGAGTAATATACTATGGGAAAGCGTATAAAGGAGTTACTCTTGGAACTCTCCCTAATGAGAATATCACTTGGGAAAAAAGTTGGACCAATAATATTGGCATTGATGCCGGATTTCTTGACAATAACCTCACCTTTTCGGGCGATTTTTTCTACCGGCATACATACGACATCCTAAATGCTCGAGTAAAAACCATTCCCAGCACCTTTGGAGCTACATTGCCCGACGAAAATTATGCAGTGGTTGATGTTAAGGGGCTTGAGATCTCGGTCGGCTACAAAAATCAAATAGGAGATATCCGATATATTATAACCGGGAATGTAGGCTATGCAAAAGATAATGTAGTGAAAATGGATATACCCGCCAATTCAAGACCTTACCAGAATCCCATAGGCTTGCCCTTAAATACCATATGGGGATATAAATCGGCTGGAATATTACGTACCCAGGAAGATCTTGACAACTATAAGGCAAAGGTTAATAAATTGTTAGGAAAAATCCCTGAACTTGGGCAATTGGCGTTTGAAGATATTCGCGGCGTAACGGGTGACGAGCCCGATGGAATAGTTGATACCAACGACCAACAACTACTATCAACCAATGCTGACCCAAAAATGAATTATGGACTAAACCTTGACATAACATGGAAAGGTTTTAATTTTAGTATGCTTTGGCAAGGTTTGGGTATGTGGGATATTATGATGGATAGCAAGTCCCGTTCTAATACTATAAATGATAATATTACCCTATATGGTTTTTGGAGAGATCATTGGACTCCTGAAAATCCTAACGCAGCCATGCCAAGAGTGGGATCAAAACTCGATCCGTCATCTTCTCAGGCTTCTGATTTTTGGCTTCAAAGTGGAACTTTCCTTCGTTTGAAGGATCTTTCCATTTCCTATTCCTTACCTCGTGCAATAAGCGAAAAGATTTCAGCTAAGAACATCAGTTTTCTCTTTGCCGGAACAAATTTATTAACGTTTACAAATTATAAATTTTGCGATCCCGAACAAAGAACACTATCTTCTTATCCGACTATGAAATCAATCACTTTTGGACTAACAGTAACATTTTAAAACAAAAGAAATATGAAAAGAATAATATATATACTCAATTTACTTATAATCTTTGCCTACACTTCATGTACCGACGTGTTGGATAAAAGAAGCCTTTCAGACCTTAGCGACGATGAAGTTTGGAACGATCCCAATCTGGCGGATGCCTTTATGGCAAGAATTGCTTTAGAAGATAGTCCTGTATGGGAATGGAGTGCAAAAAATTGCGATGAAGCTGATGCTGGTACTTCTTTTGGTGTCTCCTATGGATTAGTTACTTCAAGTAACTTCCAAGGATTAGATTATTGGCCTTATGACAACATTAGAAGCATCAACTTTTTATTAGAAAAATTGCCAACCTGCAGCCTAAGTGAGGCGCAGAAAACTTCATTGAATGGTCAGGCTCACTTTTGGAGGGCTTACGTATATTTTGAAATGGTGAAACGTTTTGGAGGAGTACCCATCATCAAAAGCGTCCAGAATTTTGCCGATGACTTAATGGTGCCAAGAAACAAAACTTCGGAATGTTTTGATTTCATCATTGATGAACTCAATCAGGCAATAGCCCAGCTTCCGGTTAATTTTTCGGTAGATGAAGCGGGGGAAATTAACAGAGCCGTAGCTTTCGCTTTGAAGGGCAGAGTCCTCTTGTACAAGGCAAGTCCGCAGTTCAATCCTTCGGGCAGTGTCTCATTATGGACCGATGCCTACGACGCCAATAAAACTGCTTACAATACCCTCACGAGTTACGGTTACGCACTCTATAAAAATTATGGGGATTTTTGGTTTAACGAGATGAATGAAGAAGTTGTTTTCGTTACCCGATTTAATGACCCTGAACGTACTACCAGTGCAATTAAAACTCGCCGTCCCAATTCCGAGTCAACAGGAGGAGCATGTGCCGCAGGGGGCGGAGCTCCCGCTCAGATATTAGTGGATGCATATCCGATGATTGATGGCACACCCATTGCTGGGAATCCCCAATATAATCCGAAAAAATATTGGGAAAACCGAGATCCTCGATTCGACGCAACCATAGTGTATAATGGCAAGTTATGGGAATTGAGTGGGAAAATTGGGAGAATTCAGTGGACCTATTACGGCTATAGCCCCGATGGTGTTGGAAGCCCTTTTGGAACTACAACAGGTTATTATCCCTGCAAAGCTGTTGAACTTGCTCCTACAAACGCTACGGCAACCAAGGGTACGGTTGACTGGGTTGAAATTCGATTTGCCGAAGTGATGATGAACTATGCTGAGGCTGCCAACGAGACAGGGCATACAGATGTGGCTTACGACATATTAAAGGAAATCAGAAAGCGGGCAGGAATCATCCCTGGTGTCGACAATATGTATGGTCTGACAGCAGGACAAGATAAAACGGCAATGAGGGAAACTTTGATGAATGAACGCTTTATAGAGTTTGCATATGAAGGGAAACGCTTTTGGGATTTACGTCGATTGAGATGGCTGAACAGACTAACAGGCACTCGACGTCACGGCTTAAAGTCGACACTGATAGACCCCAATGACATCAGCAAAGGATTCACTTTAACTGACTTTATCGTTGACACCAAACAGGCAATGAGTTTTCCGGATAATTATTATTTCTTACCTATAAATAAGACTGAAGTTGAGAAAAATCCCAACCTGAAACAAACAGATGGTTGGGACGAAGGTGGTTTCGATCCTCTGCAGTAAAAATATGTTTAAAGCGGGTAAGCACTTGTATTTTTGATTACCCGCTTTAAATAAACGATAAGGGGTAGTACTTTTAATTTTATAAAACTAACATGCAACCTAAGCCATTGGCCTCTTTTTATAAGAAAATGAATGACAGTTGAATGAGGTTTCTTGAGTTATAAAGTTACTGCACTCAATTTACGACTATAACCAGCAATTACATTACGCTCATACTTGGGTTATTAGGATTAGAATTTGTTCAAATGTATTTATGATGGGATAAGTCGTATGTATGCAATTGATGTAAATATTCCCAAACTTCGCGAATTTAAAGGTTTTCAAGTACATGCACAGATTTCAATCGTGACGCAAAACTATAAGTTAATAGCTCCCTTTAGAAAAGAATTTGAGTTATTTAATCTTGTAGAAGACAAATATTTGCAAAAAATATTACGGCAGCACACTCTAAATTGGTTGAAAAAGAAAGAGTTGTTTCAATGTGTTGAATCAAGTAAAAATAGCGATAATGGTGGCGATTATAAAAACAAAAAAGAGGATTGTAAAATAATGGGAACAATAAAAATATTTGCATTGCTGATAACATTAGCCATATTTACCAATTTGGAGAAAACTCATGCAAAGGATATTTATGTATCACAAATAGGAAGTGACAACAATGCAGGAACAAGAGAAAAACCATTTTTATCTTTTGAAAAAGCGGTATCGGAGCTGAAGAAATTTGCTGGTAAAGAGGCGGTGAATATTTGGTTTACTGAAGGTACCTATTACATCACAAAAACAATTCAACTTACGCCAGAATATTCTGGAACCGAAAGAAAACCCATACTATTTTCCTCTTTACCTGGACATAATGTAAAGGTGAAAGGCTCACTGGTACTAGATCAATTGAATTGGAAAGCGTATGAAAATGGAATTTTTGTTTCACAAATTTCTACGGGATTAAGCTTCGATCAATTATTCATTAACGGAATACGGCAGGTGCGTGCACGATTTCCGAACTTTGATGACCAAACTCCCATAAGAGGAGGTAATGGGTATCAAAAAGCTACCGGAGGGACAGACAAAAGGTATGACCAATGGTTTTCCTTTGATCCGAATGAATTTACAAAGAAAGTATGGGACCACCCCGAAACGGGTATTGTCCATGCTTTTCAAAGCCACAACTGGGGGAATTTACAATATAGGATTAAGGCTGTTGACAATGCAACCAGCAAAATTTTGCTCGGCGAGGGAGGTTGGCAACTGCAACGAATATACGGTATTGGAAAAAGCTCATGGTTTTATATTGAAAATATATTCGAAGAGTTAGATACTCCCTCCGAATGGTTTTTAGATGAAAAAAACAATTTGCTTTACTTCTACCCTTCTGCTGGTGTTGATTTGAAGAATGTAATTATCGAGGTGCCGGTAGTTAAAGATATGATTCAATTAAAAGGGAGCAATGATTGTACAGTGAAATATATATCGTTTAAGGGATTTAATTTTTCGCAATCCAGGCTTACTTTTATGGAACAATATGAGCCTGTAGCACGTGGCGACTGGGCTATTCATCGTGGAGGTGTTGTTTTCATGGACCGAGCCGAAAACTGCAATATCAAAGACTGTAGCTTTGATTACGTGGGTGGAAATGGAGTTTTTATGAGCCGGTACAATCGTGATAATAAGGTATCGGGATGTCGTTTTATGCACACCGGAGAAAGTGCGGTTTGTCTGGTTGGCTCTCCTTCGGCAGTACGCTTCTATCAAACCTGGGATGACAAGGAACTTAAAGGCATTTCGTGGAAATCGCAGCAAGAAGGTATGGATACCAAACCCGGTCCAAAAACGCCGGATTATCCAGGAAACTGCGTAGTGGAAAATTGCATTATGCACGATATAGGAGATTATGGAAAGCAGGTAGCCGCAGTTTTTATCTCAATGAGCCATAAAATTAGAGTATCCCATTGTACTATTTATAATTGTCCACGAGCAGGAATTTGTATCAATGACGGAACTTGGGGAGGACACATCATCGAAAATTGCGATATATGGGAAACCGTTCGGGAAACAGGAGAGCATGGTCCCTTTAATTCATGGGGACGGGAGCGTTTTTGGCCAGGAACTGTTTTAACAAAGCACTTAGTAAAGTTAGATGCGATAGATCCCAACATTGTTCGTAATAATCGTATTGCGAATTTTCGTGAATCGATCAGTGCGGGAAACTGGACTATTGATTTAGATGACGGTTCGAGTTTTTTCGAGATATACAACAACTTAAATCTTGGTTCAACCATAAAACTTCGCGATGGGTTTTTTCGTAAAGTATATAACAATATATGCGTTAGTGCTGTTCCTTTGGGTTGGCACAGTTGGCCGGAGGATTCGGAGGATGAAGTATTTAGGAATATATTTGTAATTTCAGGAGAAGTGCCCGGAAGTGGTCAGCCAACCACTGTTTTCGCTCGTCCTCTAAAACTACCCAATGCAAAAAAATGGAGCAACAACTACAACTTCAATACATATTGGAATATTAATAGTAAAACGAACCCCTCTATCATTCAAGGGAAATCGTTTCCAGACTGGCAGGCTCAAGGTTATGATCAACAATCAACAATTGCAGACCCACTTTTTGTGGATCCGCAAAAAGGAGATTATCGTGTGAAAGAGAACTCTCCCGCCCTAAAATTAGGATTCAAGAATTTCCCGATGGATCAATTTGGGCATACTATGACCAAAATAGAACCTTTTGGAGAAAATTTCAGTGATGAGCTTTCGGTATCTATTAAACCTGATGTTCGCTTGAGCTCAGGTGGTACTCTGCGCTATACGATTGACGGATCGGAGCCTACACTTAACTCCCCCATATACAAAGCCCCCTTTGTTATAAATCAATCGTGCTTTATAAAAGCTCTGTCATTCGATAAGCATGGAAATCCGATTGGTTTTACTTGTGTGGCAAAATTTAATAAGACTGTAAATATCCATTATCCAAGCTGGTACAATACCTTACTGGCAGATAAATATGAGCGTGGCATCGATGCAAAATTACCTAAAGCCTCAATGTTTGAACTTGATGGTGCAGTGCTCATAAATATTGCTGACGACCCCGATTTAATTGATGCCACAGGGGGATTTAACTTTGGCTGCTACGTAGAGTCAATTGACCCTGAAAAGGGAAAACTGTGGAAGGAAGCAGGATTCGAACCCGGTTGGATAATCCAAAAAATAAATGGCAAAGAAGTTAGAAACATTGACGATTTAAGACGCTATATGACAGAGTACACGGGAAAAACTTTAGAAATTACAGCAGTGCAAAATTACAAATCCAAAATATTTAAAATGCAGTTGTGATTATGAGGACAAAGTGGAATAAAAGTCATTTAACGCTTGTTCCATCACGAACTTTTAATTTAAATACGATATTAAAAAACACTTTACAATAGCAATGGTTATTAGTACCCTATCCCTATCAATAATGGGTAGTAAGAGTTATGCAGATAATGCAGATACCCTGAGCCTGAAAAATGATGATTTTAATGTTTTGATGGCTTATAAAGGCAGTATAGAAGGTACAATCAAACATAATCCTGTTAAAAACGTTGCATTAGCAGAAAAAGAGAACGATGTAGTATATGGATTCACAGGAGTGAATGATAAAATCACTTGGACTGTCAGTGTACCCGAAACAGCAGATTATTTGGTGGCTATTCAATATACTGGTAAAAAATTCCAAAGTGATCATGCTCAGTTCTTCAACCCTAAAAATGGGGAAAAAATTAAGGGTCTCGATCCTAATTGTACAATAGAAATTAATGGAAACGGGAAAGTACTAAAAACTGAACTGAAACGTCTTACCCATTACAATGAATCATCGAAGATTGCCGGAACAAGACAATGGTTCGATGGGTTATTGCCACTAAGAAAAGGAGTGAATAAGATCACTTTTCATTTTTCAAAACTTTCCGAAACACAAATTCAATGTGCGAAGGAAGAGCTTAAAAAGGGAATCCCGTCTAAATCATCGAACTCAATTGGCATCAAAGATATAGCCCTTGTGCGTCCGGAGGTATGGCAGTCAATGAAGTTACGTGCTCAGAAACTTAAACCCGATTTATCATGGATGATAAATGGGAAATATGGTCTTTTCACACATTGGTCGTTGAACACCTATCCTCTATATGGAAACAAAAAAGCTTACGAGAACTTCGAGTGGGGAGTAAATAACTTTGATGTTGAAGCTTACGCCGATATGGTTCAAGAAACAGGCGCTTCGTGGGTTATCTTCACCACCTGTCATGGCATGCAAATGTTTCCCGCTCCACTCAAAACACTCAACGATGTCCTGCCTGGGAGAACCACAAAGAGGGATTTAATAGCCGAATTAGCTTCGGCGTTGAATAAGCGTAATATTAAGTTGCTGTTATACTACAACTTTATGGCTAATGATGAGGTGGCAATTAAATTAGGCATAAACAGCAATCCCGAAAAATGGTTCCAATACCTAATTGACTTCGGTCGTGAGGTAAGTTTGAGATATGGAAAAAACATTGCTGGTTGGGGTTATTTAGATTCAACTGTTCCTGCTTATGAGATGAATATGCCTTGGGAAGCTTATTATCGGGCACTAAAGGCTGGCAATCCGGATGCAGTTGTCGGCATCAGTAGCCATTGGTGGGCTGAATATTCTCCTTTTAACGATCTTCAAACCGGTGATAACGGTGGAAATCTAAATGATCCGCTTGACAAAAGACTATTTGGTAAGGGTGAACGATATGAAGGACTTCAAGAGCATTCATCTTTCGTCTTGGATGGTTCGTGGATTCCCCATGAACCATACAATGGAATAATAAGAGCAAACACTAAAGTGGAGGGTGGCCCCACGTTTACAGATCAGGAGTATATCACATATTTTAAAAAAATGGCTGATGCTCATGTCCCTGTTACTGTAAATTTGTTGATAACTCAAGATGTCACTTCCAAACAGCCCTTTGTAAATCCTAAAAGTTTAGAATTGATGAAAACAATAAAAAAAGCTCTGGATAAATAATATTGATTTAAAATTAATTATGAAGATAATAAAATATAATGTCGTTTTGATTGCAGGGTTGTCACTTTCTGCTAACGGAATATGTCAAACACCTGCAAATCATAAAAGTAAACCAAACATCATTCTTATGATGGCCGACGATATGGGCTGGGGTGATGTTGGTTTCAATGGAAACAAAATCATCAAAACGCCGAATCTCGATGAGATGGCCCTGTCTAGTCTTCGCTTCGATAGATTCTATTCACCTGCGCCGGTATGTTCTCCTTCAAGAGGTGGCTGTCTTACGGGTCGTCATCCCTATCGATACGGCATCTGGGCGGCCAACGTTGGTCATATTCGAAAAGAAGAAATTACAATCGCAGAAGCACTCAAAACACAAGGATACACAACAGAACATTTCGGTAAGTGGCATTTGGGGACGCTCGATCCCCAGTTGGGTCCCACTATAAAGGTTGGCCGAAATCCTGCACGAAATTACACAACCCCTGGGATGAACGGATCCGATGAATGGTTTGCGACCGAAAGCTGTGTTCGCACCTGGGATCCCATGGAAAATAATACATTGAATCCTTATTGGCATAATGGGGTGATCGAAAAGGAGAATCTTTCAGGTGATGATTCACGTATATTGATGGATCGTGCTATTCCATTTATCCGTAAAGCTGCTAAAGAGGAAACGCCTTTTCTTGCAGTGATTTGGTTTCATGCACCCCACGGTCCTGTCGTTGCAGGTCCAGAATTTCGTGAGATGTATAAAAATTACGACGAAGGTGAACAAAATTACTACGGTTGCATCACTGCACTTGATGTTCAGGTGGGAAGGTTGCGTAAAGAGCTAAGAGATATCGGTGTCGCCGACAACACAATAATTTGGTTTGCCAGCGATAACGGGCCGGAAGGTGACACTGGAAATTCGGGTACATCTCGTGGATCTGCCGGACCATTTCGTGGTCGCAAACGAAGCCTTTGGGAGGGTGGTATTCGTGTACCTGGATTAGTTGAATGGCCGTCTCATATTAAATCTGGTATTTCGACAATTATCCCGTGCAGCGGGCTCGATTATTTTCCAACCATACTCGACATTTTAGGCTTTAAAATGAAAGGTCAACCTGAGCCTATTGATGGTGTTAGCCTAATTCCTTTGTTTGAAGGTAAGATGAAAAGTCGCCCAGTTCCGATTCCTTTTGAGACACTAGGAGGGACAGGGAGCAAACAATCCCGAGGTTCAGCAAGAATGGCGCTGGTCGACAATCGCTTTAAATTACTGACAGACATGGTGGGTCCTGACGACAAGGACCTGCTCTTTGATCTGCAGGCGGATCCTGGTGAATCAAAGGATATCGCTGGGCAATATCCTGACCTAGCTAAATCGATGAAAGAAAAATTATTTAAGTTCCGCGAATCATGTAAAAAAAGCCTTTCAGGCGCAGATTATTCTGTTCCGTTCACTCCTGATAAATACGATATCCATCCAGATGTCATAGGTTTCCCGAGTGGTAAAAATATTGCCAATGATGAAGGAGAAGAAAAAATTGGTAAAGAAAAGACTGCAAAGCGAAATAAAAAAAAGGGAGCAGCCATCCTGGCTGCTCCTGCTGTAACAGAAGTTGCCGACAAGAAGGAGGTACAAAGCATGGTAGATTTTCAGGACGATGACTCTGGAATCATCAGCCTCAATGCCGCAACGGCTACCATACATGGGAATCTCAAATACATTGCTGATCAGGATATGATTGGCCTTTGGTCCAACGAAACGGACTGGGTCAGTTGGGATTTCGAAATAAGTCAGCCGTTTACTTTCGATATCGAAATGAGCTGTGGCCAGATAGAGGACGGGAGTGTTTACGAGATTTCTGTTGGTGATCAGATATTAAAGGGTGAGGTTTCGCCCTCCGGAGACTTTAAAAAACCAAAAGTTCAAACTTTTGGTTCTATTAAACTTACCAACCCAGGTCGGTATACTTTGTCAGTAAAACCTGTCAGTAAAAAGAGTGCAGTGGTTATGACACTTTGGAAGGTGGATCTGATACCTGTGATAAGATAGTTGCAAGTATTATAAGCAGAAATTAAAGAGAATAGATGAAACCTCAGTCTTAGAATATCACACAAATTTAATGTGTATCTGACTATATTGATGATATTATCGACTGTATTATATAAAACTGGAAATAAAATAAATATTTAAACATCGGTTTAATAACTATTCACAAAATATTAAATTAAATGAAAATGAAAAAAATTCCAATAACAATCGCGTGCCTTTCACTTACAACCATATCAATAATGGCTCAACATCCTAAAACGGATCACCCGAATATCATTCTTTGTATGGGGGATGACCACGCTCTGGAGGCCATCAGTTGTTATGATTCGTATTTAAAAGATTTTGCAAAAACACCTAATATTGATCAAATTACTAAGGAAGGATTGCTGTTTAACAATTGTTTTTGCAATAATTCAATTTGCTCTCCTTCGAGGGCAAGTATAATTACAGGCCAGTATTCACACAAAAACGGGGTATTAAATCTGGGCGGTGCCATTAACGATGACTCGCCATATTTCTCAGTTGAGTTACAAAAGGCTGGATATCAGACATGTATTATAGGGAAATGGCATCTTGCCACATGGCCTCGAGGTTTTGATAAATATTGGATTGTTAAGGGGCAGGGAACATATTTCGATCCAGTATTTTTTACTACACCGGAAGACAAAGGAATATTTAAAAAGGGATATGCCACTGATGTTTATACCGATTTAGCCATAGATTGGTTAAAAAACAGAGATGTTGATAAACCTTTCTTATTATGTCTTTATTTTAAAGGCCCCCATCATCCGTACGATTATCCTGAACGAAATGCTGATATTCTTGAAGGCGTTATGGTACCCGAGCCTTCAAATTTATATGAAGACCTTAATAAAACTGATTCCAGGCTTAAAAGTAGTTATAGTTCACGGTTGACAAATGGAGGGAAAAGAAGTTACTTTCTTCGCCACCTCAATGACACAATCCCTCCAATGGGAAAATATGAACCGAACGATATAATTTCGGAAACATCTGCAGCATATCAACATATGATGCATAAATATATCCGGTGTATTACTGCTAATGATCAGAATGTGGGTCGTATACTGGATTACACCAAACAGGCCGGTTTGGATGACAACACCGTTGTGATATATACTTCTGATCAGGGTTACTGGCTCGGACAACATGGATTTTATGATAAGCGCTTGATATTGGAAGAATCACTCAAAATGCCGTTTCTTATACGTTATCCCAAAATAATCAAACCCGGAAGCAGAAACAACGATTTTATCATGAATATTGATTTCGGACCCACTTTGCTGGATCTTGCAGGTGTGACTATACCGGAATCCATGCAGGGAAAAAGCTTTGTCCCTCTTCTAAAAGGAAAGAAAGTAAAAGACTTTAGAGATGAAGTTTTTTATTGCTACTGGGCAAGCCCTCCGCATTGGGGACTTCGTACGGAAAGGTATAAACTTATTCATTTCCCAGGTACTGACGAGGTTGAATTCTATGACCTGAAAAATGATCCTCACGAGATGCATAATCTGGCAATGGATCCTCATTATCAAAAAGAAATTCGGGAAACACAGGCAAAACTTGATGAGGTAATTAAGGAAATAGATATACAAAACTTACCTAAACCACGAAAATAAAAAATATAGTAATGAATTGCTACTTACGCTCAGACATTTGAGCATTCTTTAAACATCAATAAAAGATGATTTTTAAATACAACATCTTAATAATTAAACACATATGAAAACTTGGTTAATATTAATCAGTTGATCCTTAATAATTATTAACATGTTGATTGTTAATAACATATGTTCTTTTAAATCTTGATTTTTGTTTAGGTTTTGATTTTAAATATTTAAATAATTCTATAATTATGTGCAATACTATCACTAAATTTATTATGAGCTTTCGTCTCCAAAGATATGTCTTTGTGCTGGCGACAATTTTCCTCGTTAACATGGTTTCTGCAAGTACAGTTGAATTTCATGTTGCGCCAAACGGTAATGATCATAACCCTGGCAATGAGGAAGCTCCTTTTGCCACTATTGAACGTGCGCAACAGGCAGTACGTCAACGCCATAATGGAGAAGGAGCAATTGTTTGGCTCCATGAGGGTGTGTATCATTTGAAACAAACCTTGCAATTTACATCCGCAGATTGTGGTACTTGGGATGAACCAGTGATTTACTCCGGTGTTAATGGTCAAAAGATTGAAATAAGTGGTTCCCAAATACTTAAGTTGAATTGGGTTTCAGGGAAAAATGGTCGCTGGAAGGCGAAGACCCCGACAGGAATGGATTTCGATCAATTATTCGCCGACGGAACAAAAATGATCAGGGCTCGTTATCCTAATTTTGACCCTGGTAAAGGTTTCTTTGGTGGACTATCACGTGATGCCACTGATCCTAAGCGGCTTCGCCGATACGCTGACCCCGTCGGTATGTATGTTCACGGATATCATGGTTTAGGCTGGGGTAGCCTCCACTTCCAAATTACCGAGAGATCGCCGGATGGCAACTATATTTTTGAAGCAGGAAAGGATTCGCGGGTAGAGGGTGGATGGCAAAATAAGGGAAGGGCACTGATTCCAGAGCCTCCGTTTTCACCCGACCAGCGGTTTGTCGAAAATGTTTTCGAAGAACTAGATGCTCCAAAGGAATGGTTTCTTGATCGTAAGAGTTCGACAATTTATTTCATTCCACCAGAAGAAACTGATCCGCGATGTATGACTTTTGAGGTTGTAATTTTGAAACACCTGATTGAAATTAACGGGTCACACGAAGATCCGGTCAGGAATCTTAAGTTTCATGGTTTGTCGTTTTGCCGAGCAGGTTATACATTTATGCAGACAACCAATGTTCCAAGTGGAGGTGATTGGCGTATCTATCGAGGAGGAGCTATTGTGTATGAAGGTACCGAAGATTGCGCAATAAGGGATTGTGTTTTTGATGGTGTTGGTGGAAATGGCATTTTCGTCGGAGATTACAATCGCGGGTTAGAAATTACAGGATGCGAGTTTATTCATACGGGGGCAAGTGCTATTATATTCGATGGAGATGACACTGCAGTGCGATCTCGTTGGGCCCATTCCTGGGGCTGGACTGAAAGCGAAACCGGTGTTCTGCCTGTTGTGCCCGGTAAGCCTAGTGAGCATCTGTTCCTTACCCAGCTACCACCTGCAATGTTTAATAAAGCAGCAAAAGATTCACTTATCGATCTAACCCCTGGCCCTAAGGGAGATAATTTTCCTTCCAGATGTCTGGTGCAGAACTGTCTAATCAAGGATATCGGTACAGTTGAAAAACAAATATCTGGTGTATTTATTTCAAAGTCGCGTGAAATCATAATAAGCCATGTGACCATTTACGATGTTCCACGGGCTGCAATCAATATTAATGATGGCATGTGGGGTGGGCATATTATTGAATGGTGTGATATTTTTAATACTTGCCTTGAAAGCCGTGAACACGGTTCAATAAACACATGGGGGCGCGATCGCTACTGGGTTCGCATGTCAAGACAAACCAAGGCTAGTCCGCATGAATTTGACAGAATGCGGGACCTTTCACGAATCGATGCAGTTGATGTTAATACAATACGATATAACAGAGTACAATGCGCAGCTGGTTACGATATTGATTTGGACGACGGCTCATCCAATTACAATATCTATAGCAATCTTTGCCTCCAGGGTGGAATCAAGTTGCGGGAAGGATTTTTCCGAACGGTTTCAAATAATGTCACACCACTTGTGAGCATGCATGTTTGGTATCCCGATAGTCGTGATGTGATCATGCAAAATATTCTTATTGATAAAAATGCCTATAGTCCGAGGGGTATGAAATTGGATGCCTGCAAGGACGTATCTCTCGATTTCAATTTATTTGCTGTCTATAAGGTTCCTGAAAATCTCCAGCGTATCGGAGTTGACCGTCACTCGCTGACGGCTGATCCGCAATTCGTAAATCCTGTCATTGGAGATTATCGGGTTAAACCTGGTTCGCCGGCAGAGACAATTGGATTTGTGAATTTTCCAATGGATCGTTTTGGAGTTACTTCTCCTCATCTTAAGTCACATGCGAAAAAATGGAGCGGGTTGCAAAATAACCCGGCAGTTGATGTAGTAGATGATACCGGACTTTATCTTTGGCTGGGTGCCACTCTTCGCAACCTGATTAATTATGGGCGTGAATCGGCAGTGGTAAGTGGGATGGAATTGTCCGATAACAGGGGAGTACTTATAAAGGTTGTTCCTCCCGGATCTATTGCAGCGAACGCTAAGATTCCCGCCGATGCGGTAATCACTTCTGTAAACGATCAATCAGTTTCGAATATTACTGACCTAGTGTCTATTTTAAGAAGCAACAAGACTGGTCATATACGTCTGAAAATTCTCACTGTTCGCGGATATTTGGAGATTGAAGTCGAATCCGGTCAGGATCTGCCTCAGTCTGCAGCAAAAGATAGTCCAAAGCAATAAGGGGCGGAAAATAATAAAGCAAACAAGAAGAAAGGGAAAAAGGCCAATTAATGATGTCCTAAAAAAGAATGAATAAAAATAGAAGGAGTATATAAATGAACACAGAAACTTTAAAGATAAAGAATCGATCGCTTATCAAATGGTTGGTTTGTGCAAGTTTGATCGACGGGTGTACTTATGTAAATCCATCAGGGGATGAAGATAAAAATCCGAATGTAATCATTATTCTGACTGATGATCAGGGTGCACTAGATGCAGGATGCTATGGCTCTGCGGACCTCTATACGCCCAACATTGACCGGTTTGGCTGAAAATGGTATCCGTTTTACTCAGGCATACGCACATACTGTTTGTTGCCCGGCCCGTGCTTCGATACTAACTGGACGCCAGCCACAACGATCTGGTATTACTTCATGGACACAGGGTGATATGAATGGTCCAAAGGGACGAAATATGTCCGTCAACGAAATCACTTTGGCTGATGTTTTCAAGACAGAAGGTTACCGAACGGCATTATTTGGTAAGTGGCATCTCGGTGCCGCACCTGATAATGGACCAACCAAGCAAGGATTTGATGAGGTCTTTGATTTTCGCAATGGATTTATTGATAATTATGTTCATTATTCGATGCACCGTACTGGTTTTCATTATTTATACGAAAATAATACTGAAGTTTTTCACCGGGGAGAATACTTCCCTGATCTTATAACCGACCGGACGCTATCCTTCATAGCCAGAAACCAGAATCGACCGTTTTTTCTGTACTACGCTTTGAACCTGCCGCATTATCCAGAACAGCCGCTCCAACGGTACCTTGAGCGTTACAGCGATATGCCGGAGCCGCGACGGTCTTATGCTGCAATAGTTTCGACCGCAGACCATTACATTGGTTTAATACTATCTCAACTGGAAGCACTTAAACTTACAGACAATACGATCATTGTCTTTATGAGCGATAACGGTTTTTCTACTGAAGAATATCAGGTAGAAGTGGATAACCATCTCAGTGGATACCCCAAAGGTCATAAATACGGCACATCTGGAGGCGGAGGGAATACAGGGCACTGGATTGGATCAAAAGGAAGCTTCCTGGAAGGGGGGATTCGGGTTCCTGCCATTCTCAGCTATCCCTCCAAGCTGCCTAGCGGAGTCGTTCGAGATCAGATTATCACGGGTATGGACTGGTTTCCTACTATTTTAGAGTTATGCAATATTCCACTACCCAAAGGTGATGAGTTAGATGGACACAGTATATTGCCAGTAGTAGCAGATGCCTCTGCCCCAAGTGCTTACAGTGCACTTTGCATGGCGTGGCAAAACCAATGGATGGCGCGGGAAGGCAAATGGAAATTATTGTTCAACGACAATGGTGGGCTCGGGGGCAATAATCCGAAACTTGATAAGATTTACCTGGCTAACCTTGCAGACGCTCAACCAGAAATTAGAAATTATGCAAAAGAAAATCCCAAAACCGTTGAACGATTAACAAGGCTTTATGAAGAGTGGATAAAAAAAGTAACGCCAAAAGAATTGAAGAATTCTGTTGAAAGTTTGCCTTAAAATTCTGTAATTAATAATAAAAAAATCATATCATGAGAAAATGTTTTGTTCTATTGAGTATGACAATGATAGTTGGAGTCTTTATATTAAAGGGACAAAATAACATTGAGTCAAAAGCAAATGAACTTGCAGTATATGAGGTAAATCCATCAAATGCAATAAAAAAAGACAAATCTGTTATAACTGTTGATCCTGAGAAAAAAGCAAACAAGAAAGCGAATAAAAATAAGGATGGAAAAGAAATTAAAAAAAGTAAAATTGCATTTACAAATAAGAAATATGATGCTTCATGGGAATCGTTGAAAACAGTTCCTGTTCCCGCTTGGTTTGATGACGGTAAGTTTGGCATCATGATACATTGGGGGGCATACAGTGTTGCTGCATGGATCCCGCCCCATTCCAAAGGTGGCTATTCAGAACACTTACCCTCGAACATGTACAGATCTCCAAAAGAGTATAATCCGTTTTTAAAGAAAAAATTCGGGGATACGATTCCAAACTTCGGTTATAAAGATATGATTTCTCTGTTTAAAGGAGAGAAGTTTAATGCTGACGATTGGGCAAAACTCTTTAAGGAGTCAGGAGCAACTTATGTCATTCCTGTTGGTGAACACCACGATGGATTTGCGATGTGGGACAGTAAACTTACAGACTGGAACGCCGCGAAAATGGGCCCCAAAAGAGACGTTATCGGTGAACTTGCTATAGCTACAAGAAATAACAATATGAAATTTGGGGTATCATTCCATCGCGAAAGGCACTACTCCTTTTTTGATGTAACAAAAAATATTGGAGGGGGTCCGCTTCCTGCCATTCAAGAGGAGATCAAAAGAATGCCAAAAGCAGCGAATCTATACGGTCCATTTGAGATGTCGGATGATTATATGAAAGACTATGTGGCACGTTGGGTAGAGTTATGTGATAGGTACCAACCGGACTTTTGTTGGATTGATGACTTCCCTGGAACACCGAAAGATGAAGAGATATTTGATAAATATTGCAAAAAGATGTTGGCAGATTATGTAAATAGGGCAAATAAAGAGTGGGGTAAGCAAGTCTATTTTAACAATAAAGGAGGCAGCCAAAACTGGCCTGATGGTGTTGGATGTCGTGAGAAAGACAACCTTTCACTTCCTGCCATAGGTCCAAAATGGGAAAATCCTGCAACTATAGGTATTTCATATGGCTATTACGCAACTGAGGATAAAAATGATTTGTATAAACCATCCTACGAGTTAGTGCATCTATTAATAGAGACTGTAAGCAAAAATGGAAACTTGCTTTTAAATATTGGGCCAAAACCTGATGGCACAATTCCTGAGAATCAGCAAAAAAGACTCCGAGATATTGGTCGTTGGTTAAAGCTTAATGGTGAAGCTATATACAATACCAGACCATGGAAAGAGTGTGGCGAAAGCAAAGTGAGGTTCACTACCAACAAGAATAAGTTGTATGCCATAATGCTCGATTGGCCACAGGATAATTCACTTATGTTGAAATCTCTTCAGCCATGGGAGAGGAGCAATATATCGGAAGTAAGCATGTTGGGAGGCACAGATTTAAAATGGACTATGGGTGCAGAGGGATTAAAAGTATCGCTACCCAGAAAACCTTTTGGAGAATATGCTTATGTAATAGAAATAACCTGCAATTCTGATTTGTCTGATTTGCCTATTGCAAAGCAAAAAGTTGTCTATGAAGATTTACATCAAAAGCATAAGGCAAGAATGCATAAGTTTATGAACCAAGCGAGAGATTATGACAGCACAGATTATTAATTAATATTAACAATAACATTATGAAAGCAATAATTTATTTGGCCATATTATATGGAGGAGTTTCCACTCATTTAGCATGTCAGGATCAAAATAATTCGAAAGATCATCATCCAAACATTATACTATTAATGGCAGATGATATGGGCTGGGGCGATGTGGGGTTTAATGGCAATAAGGAAATCAAAACACCAGGATTAGATCGATTAGCTTCTAACGGAGTGGTTCTGGATCGTTTTTATTCTGCATCTCCTGTGTGTTCTCCTACAAGGGGAAGTTGTATTACAGGGCGCAACCCGTTCAGGTATGGGATTTACTCGGCAAATCAAGGATTTATGAAGAAAGAAGAAATTACAATTGCAGAAGTCCTTCGTGAGTTTGGCTACACAACCGGACATTTTGGTAAATGGCACTTGGGAGCGTTGTCAGATAGTTTGCCTGATGGAAGAAGAGGCGGAAAAGGTACTATGGTATTTTCACCTCCCTGGGATAACGGTTTTGACGTTTGTTTTTCCACTGAGCAAGCTGTGCCGACCTGGAACCCAACGAAGCACGATGAAAATGCTTTATTATCCTTTCCAATGCCGACCAGGTATTGGAAGGGATATAATAAATATGCGACGGATAATCTGGAAGGTGACGATTCCAGGGTAATGATGGATTGGGTTGTACCTTTTATTAACAAAGCCGTTGATAACAAACAACCCTTTCTTGCAGTTGTCTGGTTCCATACACCTCATAGCCCTGTTGTAGCAGGCGAACACTACAGAAAAATGTACTCACAATATGATGAAAATAAACAGCATTATTATGGATGCATCACGGCCATGGATGAGCAGATTGATCGGCTGCAGAATGAATTAAAGCGGTTGGGAATTGAAAAAAATACCCTGATTTTTTTTACTTCAGACAATGGACCAGCGGGTGAAGGGGGTGGTGTCAGGCAACATCCCGGTGGTCGACAGCAGGGCATTACCGGAGGTTTCAGGGGGCGAAAGGGTTCTCTTTATGAGGGCGGGGTCAGGGTCCCTGCAATTTTTTCATGGCCCCAAAAGCTTGAAAAAGGGAACAGGTTGTCTTACCCCGCAGTTACAAGTGACTACTTTCCAACGATTTTGGCAATTTTAGGTATTGACTTACCCAAACGCCCTTATGATGGAATAAACATTTTTCCGGCTCTTTTGGGTGAAATTGATGTTCGTGAAGAATATATAGGTTTTCAGACACCAACTCATGTTTCTTTAGTGTCTCAGCAACATAAACTATTAGTTAAAGATACCAATACTAAGGAATATGATCACATAAAAGAAGGGGAACTAATTCCTGAGAAACCTTTTGAGCTATATAATCTTATCAACGATAAGTATGAGACAGAGGATATTTCCGAACATAATCCCTCCATTGTTGAATCCATGAACAACGTTCTTATCGACTGGATAAATAGCTGTAAGAGAAGTGACAAAGGAAAAGATTATGTTAATATAACGAAGGATTAGATAAATCATGGTTGTTAAAAAATTTGGTACAAATGTTTCCATTAAGGAATTGTATATAATAAAGTTAATGGATTGCCTAATTTTAGTGTAAGAAGAAAAACGTTCATAAACAGTAAAAAGATGAAAAATATTATCTTTTCAACAATAATTTTAACAACAATGCTTTCCTCCTTGTTTGGGGAGGTACAGGCTCAAAACAAAACAGTCAAAGTTGAAAAGCCAAATATCATATTCATTTTAGCAGATGATTTAGGGTGGGGAGATGTTGGGTTTAATGGGAACAAAATAATTAAAACCCCTCATTTAGACGCAATGGCTCAAAACGGACTTCGTTTTGATCGATTCTATTCTTCCTCTCCGGTTTGTTCTTCGACGCGTGGCAGTTGTATAACAGGTCGCCATCCATACCGTTATGGAATATGGAAGGCAAATGAAGGACACATGCGAATAGAAGAAATCACTATCGCTGAAGTGCTCAAGGATCAAGGGTATACAACGGGACTTTTTGGTAAGTGGCATTTGGGTACTTTAGATTCTCTTTATTCCGGCAAAAATGGTCGTAATTCAGAAAGAAATTACAGTACTCCGGGCATGAATGGTTTCGATGAGTGGTTCGCTACCGAATATTCGGTACATACATGGAATCCTGGTATGTATGGACATGAAAAGAATACAGCTAATCCATATGTTCACAATGGGAAGGTTGTGAATAATAATATTGAGGGTTGTGATTCACAGGTGTTGATGGACAGAGCCATTCCATTTATACGTCAGGCAGCTTTAAATGATACCCCCTTCCTGGCAGTAATCTGGTTTCACGCTCCACATGGACCTGTTATTGCCGGTCCTGAATTTCTAAAAATGTATCAGGCTTTTGATGAGGGAGAGCAACACTACTATGGAGTTGTAACTGCATTAGATGTCCAGGTCGGGCGTTTACGTAAAGAATTGCGTGATCTTGGCATAGAAAGTAACACTATGCTTTGGTTTGCTAGTGACAATGGTCCGGAGGGTGACACTGGAGGTAAGGGCAGGCATCGTGGAAGCACGGGCGGCTTGCATGGGCGCAAGCGAAGTCTGTGGGAAGGGGGTATAAGAGTTCCAGCACTTATTGAATGGCCGGGCCATATCAAGGCAGGCACTACTACTGATATTCCATGTAGTACGTTGGATTACTTTCCTACATTAGTAGATTTGTTTGGTTTCAAATTAAAACATAAACCAAAACCAATAGATGGTATTAGTCTTACCTCATTATTAAAGGGCGAAATGAAAGAGCGGTCTGTACCTATTCCCTTTGAGACGATGGGGGGTTATGGCTATAGGCGGTCAAGGGGGTCACCCAAGATGGCAATTGTGGATAATCGCTACAAGTTACTCACAGATTTGGATCAATCATCTGATCTTCTGTTTGATTTATTGAGAGATAGGGGTGAAACCATGAATATTGCATCTCACCATCCTGATATTGTTAAATCAATGAAAAAAGAATTAGTTAATTTTAGGGAATCATGCATAAAAAGTGCTGCTGGTAATGATTATGATACACATTTTGTGCCTGATATTTATGATGTCAATCCTAATATTTTCGATTATTAATTAATACAAACACTATAATTCATGATTTAAAAGTTTGAACTATGATAAAAAAAATAGATAAAATTAGTTTTGCCACTATTGGTGCTATAGCCATAAACTTATTAGCATCAGGTTATACTCAACCTTCAGAATTAGTTGCAAAACAAAAGCCCAACATCCTGTTTATTATGGCAGATGACCATACCACACAGGCCTTTGGAATTTATGGAAGTCGATTAGCCAGTTTAAACCCAACTCCAGTATTAGACTCGCTTGCAAAACAGGGGATTATTTTTGATAATGCTTTTTGCACAAACTCGATTTGCACTCCGAGCCGG
>Ga0114918_10000719_pt1 | contig 28984 bp, 28 predicted proteins | sample LantaG_FD_87015 | JGI IMG/M metagenome (GOLD analysis project Ga0114918, IMG submission 87015) | Deep subsurface microbial communities from Baltic Sea to uncover new lineages of life (NeLLi) - Landsort_02402 metaG | ecosystem: Environmental > Aquatic > Marine > Oceanic > Sediment | place...
ACGCTCGCGATTCGACACACACACCGGCAGATGGGCACCGCAAGGCTTGTGCAAGCCTTTACAACCTCGGGGCAGAGCCCGTGACTACAGGCCGTTTGTACCCACAGATTCTGCTGAGGAGCCAGCAATAATGTGTTCCAAGAGCAAGACAAACCTTCGCGTTATTTGGTTCAGCGTCGTGCTTGGCAAGCAAACTGCGGAGATCACCCTCCCGTTTTTCGGCTACCCTAACCTGTTGGCTGATTTCAGTAAACTGATTGACCAGTGCCAAGTTGCGCGTTCGTCGGGCGAGTCGCTGACCGGCTGCCGAGACTTGCGCTGCGGAACCATACGACTTGATGGCCACCGCATGCTGTGCTTCCTTCAGGCAGGCCAAAGCGAGGGTTTCGACCGAAAGCGGCGACGGTTTGGCAGCCATCTTCGATAAGGCATCGACCCGGAACGCATGCCCATCGACCCCAAACTCGTTAACAAGTCGCTCAATAATGTCGTCGACGTCGTCAAGAGATCCAGCTTGCATTGCAAGTCGCAGCGATTCGGAAAGCAGTGCCCACTTCTCAGCCCTCTCGTCAACTTTGTCAGACGCGGCAGCCAACTTTTTCGAGACGGCCACCTGTTCGTCCGGCGAAGACGCCCGCGCAATGTCACGGCCAAAGACATCTTCAAGCCTAGCCATCGCAGCCCGCACAGCAGCCTGGGAAGGCAGATTCGCTTTCGGCGGCATGTTTTCATCTGATGCTGGTGCCGAAACGGCAGGCGTGGCCCCGCGTGACTCATCCGCTTGCTGAACCGCTACCTGGGAGACCTTAACCCTGCCTTCCTCGCCACGAGCCGGGCTGCCGGTTGCGGTTGCGACAGCCAACGCAAGCATTCCGAAGGCACCAACGAAGTTGCTGAATTCCGAAAATTGGATCAGGTAGCGATTCATACGTCGATCTCGGCTAGGGCGTTCCAAAGCGGCTGACCTCACTAAAATACAAGGTTTCGGTCACGACGCCAATCAGTTCATTCGCGCACGAAACGGGGGCAGTAACCTGGATCGACTCGGCCGAGGGCAAGTGGCTGCCGTCAGCCTGCCTTCTCATTTTGGAACGGCACGACTGCCTTTCGGCGAAACCACGCTTGCATAAGTATCCAAGATGATACGACTGCAACCCGAAGATTTCGCACAAATAGACGAGGTCCGCCCGTAACCATTCGGAAGATCCACTCAAGACCGAGCCTTCTGACCAGTACGGGCGCCCGGGGCCGTGTGCCGGTTAGGAAGTCGAATGCCGCGCCTATCCCCATCATTACGGGTACGCGCAGACGGCCCGCGTGCTCGTTCATCCAGATTTCCTGTTTGGGGCCGCCGAGGGCCACCCAGACAATGTCGGCTCCCGCCCGCTCGATCATCTCGGCCACGACAGCATCTTCCGTTGCCGAAAGAGGACGAAACGGCGGGCAGTAGGCTCCCACGACGAGGATGCCTGGGAATCGTTCGGCAAGAATCTGCGAAAGACGCTCCGCGACACCTTCACCGCCTCCGTAGAGAAAGTGCCGCCATCCGCGGGCGACGCCATACTCGCACGCCTGCGGCATGAAGTCAGGACCGGGAATACGCTGTACTTTCGTGCCATACCGCCAAGAAGCCAGGGTCGCTGGCGCGATCCCATCGGCAACAACGAAGGCGGCATTGCCAAGGGCTCTCGCCAAGTCGGGGTTTCCCTCGAGACGCGACAGCAGATTGCCCTCGAAGAAAATGAGAAACTTTCCTGAGCGGCGTTCCCGAATCCAAAAGGCAACGCTTTCCAGGAGAAACTCAACGCTGACCGGCGTAATAATCGCCCCTGGATCCATGGCTTGGCCTGTAAAGTCTGAGCGAATGATCTTGCGACGAAAGCGACCGCCGTGCCGCTACGTCGTGTGTGAGGGGGGAAAAAGAACGGAGGCGTACAGCTTGGCGATAGTGTACGGCGCCCACCAAGCGCGGTCCTGCCACATGAGGTAAGCCAGTTCCCACGGCGGGCAACCTGTGGGTCGATGGAGCTCACGGAGCCGGGTTCCGAGGGGAACGTCGGGCCGTTTCCATTTGGGACACTTGTTGGTGTTGCAGTGCCCGAGATACCCAGGGGCGAGCCATACCGGAATGCCGTGTCGCTCGGCGCGGATGCCGTAGTCGAGGTCGCCGAAAGAGTGGGAATAAGCGCGGCTCAAATTGCCAACCTTTCGATACGCGGAATCGGACACCAGCACGATATTTCCGTTAAACAGCCGAATCGGCCGTGGTAGAGCGCCAGGCTCCACGACCCCGGGCCCGCTGAGGGATCCATACGAGGGGCGCTCACCGTCTTCACCCGCCGTGCTTCCGACGACAATGCCGGCGCTGCCGGATTCACGCTCTTGCTGCTTGCTGGTGTCATGCAGAACCTCGAGGGCGTCTCGGGAAAGCGTCACGTCGTCGTTCAACCACAGGTAGGCATCGTGTTCGTCCTGGGCGGCCGTTCGCCAGGCGTGTCGCATGCCTCCGCACCAATAGAGGTTCCCCGAGCCGGGAACGACCCTCACGTCGGGGAATTCGCTTCGTACCGCATCCGCCGTTCCATCCGTGCAACCATCGTCCACAAGGTACACCGTCAGCGTTACCCGGCCCTCGACCGTCTCCCTCGCTGCAAAAAGACTCGCCAGGCACGATACCGTCAGCTTCCTGCGGTCGTGGCACGTCATGATGACTGCATAGCGACTCACCGGAGGCGACGACGCTCGCCTATCGGCGGACGACGGAAATGATTCGTGCATCAGCCTGTAGCCCCGGGAAATCCCCGACTTCGTTCGCTTTGAAACCTTTCAGCTCCCAAGCCAGTCACAAAACGAATCGTCTTGGCCAGCAAACACGAAGTTGTGAGTACCGAGCGATATTTCACCATGTGCAGCAGCGCGCACAAGGTCTTGCGTGAGCCGCCGCCGGGGCAAGGTACAAGGCCACGCCGCATATCCAGCATCCGCGAAACGCTCGAAGATGTTCTCGAAATCGGGATTCCTAACACGATCCGAGCGATGCTCGCCGAGACCGATTTCGATGAACCAAATAGGTTTCGGGTCGGCCACCATGAACCCAGCGGCTCCGGCGATCACTGCTGCCTCATGCCCTTCCACATCGATAATGATCGCGCACCTCCTGCCGGAAAAACGTCGCCCCGCGATCCGATCAAGCGAGTTGGTCGGCACGAGTGTCGCGCTCGAGTCGGGAGCGTTGTTCCATCCCCGCACAAGCGACGCCCCGGTGCCCGCGCCATACAATCTCAAGATTCCTGGACCGGCCGATGCTGCGATCGGCAGCACCTCGCAACGATGATCCCAGCCGTTCGCCTGAATGTTCCTCAGCAGATGCCGCAAGTTCGAAGCAAGAGGCTCCAGAGCCACGACCTCGACGCCGGAATTAACCTGGAGTGCATGGCACACGTAGTACCCTATGTTCGCTCCCACATCGATAAGAACCTCCACTCGCGAGGCAATCTCCCCGACGATGGCTGTTTCGACGGGCTCGAACGCGCCTTCCATCATCGCCTGCTGCCCAGTAAGTTTGAAACCAAACCTAGTTGGCTGCGGGTCGATACGGTCAAACCGCGAGTCGCGCCATACTCGGTAGCGATGAGCAAGGGACGGCAGGCGTTTTGCCTCGCGCTTGAGAAAGAGCCGAATCGACTTCAGCGGGCTTTCCATGATGCTCATTCCGGGAGGCAACAATACGGGCTCGGGCGTTTATCATTGCACTGCACGCAACTCATCGGTAGTCTACCCTTCCGGCTGAAGTGTAACGAGCAGCTGCCGATGTTTTTCCCGGGGCCGCACAGGACACTCCATGATTCAACTTGCGGATAGGGACACCTGGATCTGCCGGGTCTGCTCCGGAAAAAAAGTGCTCCATCTCGGCTGCGTGGATGCCCCGCTTCTCGAAGAGAAGGCCCGAACCGGCGACTGCTGCACGACAAACTACTTAAAGTGGCAAGTCGCGTGGTCGGGGTTGATCTAGATGCCACTGGTATCGCGGAACTCGAGCGGCTTTATCCGGGCCAGAAGTTTGTGGTTGCCAACGCGGAGTCGTTTGCGACCAAAGTCAAAGCCGACGAATACGATATCATCCTCGCAGCTGACATCATCGAGCACGTGTCGAATCCGGGGCTTCTGCTAGATTCGGCGGCCTCGCTGATGTGCCCGCGGTCGAGACTTGTCATCACGACCCCGTCTGCCTTTTCAGCCAAAAAGTTTTTCTGTGCTTTCCTCACGGGCTACGAACACAATTACCCCGAGCACACTTTCTTCTACTCGCCGATGACGCTGTCCCGCCTTGCAACACTGCATGGCCTTGAGATCGAGCAGATGCATTCGTTTCAGTGGCGGCACCCGACCTGGAAAAACTACTTTATCAACTTGATTGCCCAGCCCATTGTAAGGTTCTCACAAAACCTGACAGCCGACGAGATCGCCGTTGTGCTCTCACGGAAACCAAGCTCCCCCTGACACTCGACGGAACGTGATTGCCTACCCGCTGGGTCATATCTTCTTCCCCCCGTCGCGAGCCACCCGGCGGTATGTCTCGCTCATGGTGGCCGCCTTCGAAGCCCACGACATTTCTCGCGCACGACGATCCGCGCCACGACTGAGGCTGCGTACCAAATCCGGTTCGTGCACGAGTCGGATCAAGGCATCTCTGAATCCCAGCACGCTCGTTTGGAAGTCTGCAAAGGGTATCTTCAGGCCACAGGAGTCGTCGACAACCACTCCCATGCCGCATGCATCGTGGCAAACCACCGGAACGCCGGCTGCCAGGGCCTCAAGCACGACGTGTGGCGTACCTTCGCGAATGGACGTGAATGCGCATACGTCATTACTCTCCATCAACTGCATCGCTTTGGCGTGGGAAACCTTGCCTCGCCAGTCAAACACATCGGCCAGTCCGAGCGTCGCCGCCTGCTGCCTCCAAGCGAACGTCTCGGCGCCCTCTCCCAGAACGGTGACGAACACGCTTGCCCGCAACTCGTCACAAGCGATGGCATCAGTCAGAATTGGCAGGCATTTGCGCCGACAATGCATGCCGCTCCACAGAATCCGCAGGCGACCATTCGAGTCATAGGGTTCGCGTTGCTCGAAGGACTTTTGCGGGGTTGCGCCCGTTTCCGGCACCAACGCTGCAGGCAGGCCCCAAATCTCGTTAACCATCTTCAACTCAGCAGGAGTTGCCGCAAAGATGGCGGCGGCAGCACGGGCCGCCTGCTGAGGCCGAAAGCAGGCCCGCTTCTGAATTTCATTCAATATCGTTCTGAGGCCCAGAGCAATTCTGGAACCGCTACCGCAACCCTTGGCGAAGGCTAGAGGGTCATTGTTCGCTCCCCCGAGCGGACCCAAAACAAACGGTATGCCCAGCCGATAGAGAAAGCCGGGCTCACGGAAACCGATCATGTTCAGGTGGTGAACCACGTCTAGACGCTGGCTGGCGGCCAGTTTCTTTGCCACGCGGAGGACCTGGCGCTGCCACAAGGCATAAGCTAAGTAGTAGCACCACCACATCAGCGGTAAGCGGTGCATGCGCTCGAACATCGCAATCCACCGCGTGGGGCCAACGTACACGACTTGGAGTCCCTCCGGCAACGCATTTCGGGACTGGTAGGCGTAGAGTTCCTGCTTTGTAGGCTGCTCGGCCTCGACGTCTCCGCAAACGACAGTGACGTCATGATGGCGTGCAATATTCGTGGCATACTGCCACCCGACCGCGTGTTCTGAACCGCGGCACGGCGAACAGGCGTAAGCAGACAGCAGAACTCGAAGTCGATCCCTCATGGCCGTAAACTTCTTGCAGCAGCGGTGCCAGTGCCACCGGACAGTCGTCCGGTGTCGTATGCCCTGGCATCGACTCCATATCTAGTGCCCCCCAAGTTCCTCCACATGACCGACTCAAAACACATCGCTTGTGACCTGCTGGTTGTCTCGACGGATTCGTTCCTTGCAGAGGCCAAGGTGACGATTTCTCGATTGGCGACGCTGGGCCTGTCCCAGCGATTTGATTGCGCCCTTACACTCGGCGACGCCGCCGTGGCGATCCCGGGATACAGGCTTCTCCGGCGCACCCGCGCCGGCACATGGTCTTCGGAGTTGCGGTCCTGCCTAGAGCAGTTGGACAAACCGTACGTGTTCTTGTGGCTTGACGACTGCATCCCTTTGTCGATCGGTTCATCAGACGAGATCGTATCGCTCATCGACGGTGCCGTTAAGGCGAATGCTGATTACCTGCGATTAAACGCAATCCCCCCGGGCCAAGGCCCGGCCGGTTGGCCCGGCGTCTCGCAGATCCTGCCCGGCGAGAACTATCGCACTTCGACGGTATTTTGTGTCTGGAAGCGGCGGTCCCTTCTCGCTTTGCTTGATGATCACGAAACAGCCTGGGAATTCGAATATCGCGGCTCGGCTCGGAGTGCGATCTTCGACCGTTTTTACGCGTCCGACAGCGTCAATGTGAACTACGTCAACCTCGTCGTTAAGGGCCTGATCGACCCCCGAGCCGAGGCAATTCTGACGCGTCATGGGATAGACACATCCCGGCTGCAGCGTCGCCGAATGAATGTTAAGGAACGCTTCATTCACGACGCCAGACAACTGCGCGCGAAGCTGTTTCAGCGGGTGCCCTGGCGAATGCGGCAGACGTTACGCGAAACGCTGCGCCGCGGCTTGCGGTAATTTTGGGCCACTCGCGACATAGTGCTAGTGGCTCACGACTCGCTCGCCCACACCTACGCAAACTGGTATAGCGACTGATACCGATGATGAATCTTTTGTACCCCAGGCCGCTTTTGTAAAAGAAGATCCACAAGCATGCCTTTTCCTGGAAACACACCATGCGCGGCATGGAATGCCAGAGCTATTTCGCGAAACTCCGTTGGAATCCAATCCGCCGAACCGGGCGTGTCGTCGACCAGCAACAACGCCCCATCTTTCAGATGCGACTCAATCGCAAAAAACTCGTTGAGGCAGTGAATCGCAGCGGGCATCGGGTTGCTGAACGCAACGTCCCAACTATCCAAGTAGACCAGGTCCAAACTTTTTTTCGCGTGGCAGCTGGCCCACCATCGCAGAAACGCCACACTGTCGTCGCAGACAAGGGTCGTTTGCGACGAGACAAAGTTCACTAGGTTCCGCGCAGGTGTAACACGAATATCCACTGACCACACGCTACCACCGCGAAGTCGTACATAGTTACTCCACAAGACCGTAGAATTTGGCCCCCACGCGGAGGATCCTGTTTCAACGATTGTTGCCGGCCGGGAGCCGAGCAGCCGCAGCGTGTCGGCCATTGAAGTTGCATTTATATGTCCCTTATAGGTACTCCAATGCCTCTCGATCAGCCGCTCAAGTGCTTCGCTAGTGACATCCTGAGAATTTCCTCTACACGCTCTACCTTTAATCCGCAGCGGCCATCCAGCCCGAGCCCTTAATTGGCCCAACCGATCGTCGCACCACCTGTCCATCTGGCGAATCCGTGTCATCGATTTATCAATATCCACTCGCTACACCTTTAGAGAGACAAGATTAAGAGCGATATACATCTTGAAACATTAACGCGAGTTTATCATAGTAATGCTCCCTAAAGTATGGCGGTAAAAGCCTTGAAGGCGGATCCCGAATGACTGAACCAGCTAACGAAATGACCTCATCAAGCGAACTCGCGCTAAAAATGAAATCGTCATAAAGGCCCCGAAACCATTCCACACCAGTTACCACTTTGTGGTCAGTTGTCCGTAAGACGATCACCGGAGTGTTGGCTGCTAGCGCAAATATCGTTCCATGATAGCGATCTGTTATCACGACCGCGTATTGGGCAAACCGCTCAATCTCTTTGTCTATATACCATTTGACGTTTTTCTTCAACTTACGAAACGGAACATCACTACGAGTGTCTGAGAGGGAAACTTTATAACGGCCTGCCAGTTGCTTTGCTAGCCGTTCAATCTCTAGTTGGCTGTAAAACTTTTCCGAATCATTGCGGCAGCATAAAAGAATCCCGTCTCGGGTACTTTGAATTATCCGCTCGCCAATCCGAGTTGTCACAATATCCGGAAACAGTCGTATGCACACATCCGGAAACATATCCTCCGCATCGGCAAAGGAAATTCGATCGCGGGCTAAAAATAGCATCTTTTCAGCCCGATTATATACTTGAGCGCATCGAGCACGGTTCCGTTCGGACTGAAAGAATATCGTCTGCGGCATCATAAGAATAGGAACGTTTGGCATCGCATTGATGATCAAACGATGCATCAACTCATGATTACCGCCAAGATCCTCCGTAGTGTACCCGCTTTGAAATACAACAAGATCGTTTGGCCCAATAATCTTTTTTAGCAAGGCAGGAAACCTAAAGGTTGGCTCAACAATCGGCATTGCACCGAATTCAACGAGTTCGTGAGAAGGGTAGTTTTCTCGAATCCAACGTCGAATACCGTCATACTGCGCTAGATCGCCCAGGTTTGTGTGCTCGGTAGTTCCAAGGTAGAAAACACGCGGCTTGTGCGGCCGAACGCCTAAGACCAAGAGCCGTGCTACCTCGCAAGCGCAATAGAACCAAACACCGATCCCCCGAATTGCCCGTCTCATGCGTTGCGGCACGTATCGCCGCAGGAAAGCCCGCAACATCTCGACTACCACCCTTTCATACTCTGTGCCTGCCTACGGCACTAGCACTTTCCGAGTTTCCCGTATATTCCACGTTGGTCAACGATAACTGGCATAGCCCTTCAACTCCCCTGAGGAACAGAACATATTTTTCAAACAACCGCATACATAGGGCGTCCTTGGTGACCTGCGCAACCGACAGCGCCCCCATCCGCGATAAGCCTCTGGGAATGGTGCATGGGACCAATGGCTCCGCTAAGCGCTCCAACGCGCAAATCGAACGTGCATCGTGATTCTAGCTGATCGATAAGTCCTTTGACTTCTTGCAAGGCCATCGGATCGCGGTCTTCGCCGATCACGTTCGGGGTCGACGCGTGGGTTCTCTCCGCGGTCTGCAGCAACTGCGATTTCTGCCCCAACAACGCAGGCCCCGTGTTCGGTTATTTTTTATATCGGCCGCATGTGCGAGGTCCGACCGTAGACACAAGCTGCTTTCCTGCTTCCGCTAGGGGCCTCGCTCAGTCTCAGAGTACCTGTCTCTGCACGTGCCAGGATCATATCGATTGCTAAGACGACGTTTCATTGAACCCGCAACCGGTGGCCGGCCATAGCCGGCGGCCTCTATAGCAAGCTTGGCCGCATCACATGCCGCAACCGCCGCGACGCCGGCACAAGCAGTTGCTCGGGCATTTGGCCAACGGCTAAAAACATCACTATCAGTTCATCGTCGGGAAAGCTGAAGGCTCTCCGAAAGTGACGGTCCTTCCCTGGCGAGGCGCACCAATTTAACGGACAGGTCGCCCAACCTAGGTAATGAAATGCAAGCATTAGCGACATGGCGTACAGACCGCCATCCACAAAAGGCTGGTTGCGTTCATACAAGCCAAAAAACACGGGGGCTTTCGTGCTGACAACTAGCAACAGCGGCACGGCTTCGAGAAACCCGCTACTGCCGCCTTGTATCAGAAGGGCTTCCCGGATTCGCTGGGCGTCCCTTATCTCGTGCACCCGAAAGCCCTGGCGATTACACACCGAGGGACTTTTACTGGCTATTGCCATGGCCTGGTGAACAGCCTCCTCATCGATCCGGGTCGGTAGAAACTGCCGTACGCTATATCGACTCGCAATCGCTTGCGCGATGGTTCCCTTAGCCGACCGGAGTACCTCGTCGCGAGTAAGTAGTATGTTCGCGGATGCCAGTAAGTGGCCGCTATTTTCCGAATAAGGCAGCAGAAATGGGTATACATCAATCGGATTTACACCGCGGACCCGATGCCACACTACATAACCGAGCAAGGCCTCCCTCGCTATCGTCACTTCGTCACAGAGCGAAAGCCTTCTGCGAGTGGAACTTGCCTCGGCAACTAGGCGGTCGAGTAACTTGAGTTTCTGCTCTCCGAATAACGGTCTCACGTTTTGCAGAGACAGCCCTCGTTCGATTGAATGCGCATGCATGACGAGAAAGGCTTTAAGCTGTGTATTTGTCAGACGCTTGAAAGGAAGGCGTTCTGAGAATTCCGTGAGGCTGTGCCGCATGTAACGTCGAAAGTCGTACAGGTAGGCAGAGAGAAGGCGCCAGGGCTCCATCCATGCGTGGATCCGCAATGGATGACTGCGTAGCCAATTCCTTGCCCGCTTCGGCAAAACAAGTTTTAAGACTTTAAAAAGCATAGCGTAAGCCAGTCGCCTAGCACTCCGACCTTTCTTACAAGGACGTCGTTCTAATCGTCTATTTTCCCTTAAACACCGAGCCCTTAGGCTATGAAGCTATTTGACGCAGTGTCGCGGCCGCTCAAGGCGGCCGCCTGCAACTCGTGTTCATACGCTTATCGTAAACTATCTGGCTGTAGTAACGGCCCGCACTGATCGCCCTCATCTCTCGATCTTGTCACGCAACGTTTCTACAAATCGCCGTAAACGCGGAGCCTGCACCGGCCCCCGTTTCCCTAACGCAATTGCACAACACGGAGTAATGTCTTGCGTTGCTCAGCATCAAGAATCAAAACCCACGCGCCGACAGCTAGCCCGATACTGCTCGCGAAAGCTGTAGCCAAAATTCGCAGAAGCCCCGGCGCTAAACTACTCGAAACCATGCCGCCGGCGGTTCCGCTGATGATTAGAGCGCCCAATATAGGGAGACACACCTGCTTTGCCCACAGTTTCACCGAAGCCCCTAGTAGCACACTTCCCCAGTATAATCTGCCGACCAGCATCAAGCCGCTCGTAATCATAAACGCCCACGCCAGCCCAGCAGGCGAGCGCGTTGCCGTCATTAGAACATAACCGAGCGGTAAGGTGCTACACAATACAACACCTACGGAGGCTTGGTAGCGTGCAATCCGGCCTGCCGCGTTAACGCCAACCATAATTCCCGCCGTGGCCCTCTCGCACGCAGCTGCCGCGAGAAGTCCGCGACAAAACAATCCTGCAAACTCTGGCGGGTCTCCGAGCCAGGCCGTAAGCAGTGAGTCGGCTTCAAAAAAGAGCGGCACCGCGAAGAACAGCATAAATAGGGTTCCGAAGATGTTGATCTGACTGATAAGCTTCAGTACCGCGAGACGATCACCGTGGCCTTCTCGTTTTGCCATCTCAGGAGTGAGAACGGTAATAAGAGCGGATGCAAAGGTATTTGCTTGACCGGCAATAGTGGACGCTAATCCGTAGGCGGCGTTTGCCTGCGGCCCGTACATTACGTTTATTAGCACCGCTGAGCCGTGGTCCCTTAGAATCGCTCCGCTTCCGCCGATGACGAGCCACCCTGAGTAGGCGGTAAGCGACCGCAGACGCCCCCAATTCCATAGTTGTGATGGTATGATACGGCACTCGGGAAAGCAGGTCACGGCCCGCAGTATCTGTAGAACATTAAGTGCTGCACTCCCCGCAGCCACCCCGACGAAGTAGATTTCCAGCCGATGACTACTTGCATATCGAAGCGCGAAGGCGAGCGAGAACGTAATTAAGGACAAGCTGAGGCCATAAACTGCAAGCTCCTTAAATCGCTGCCTCGCAGTAAGCAGAGCGGAAAACGGCACGGTCAGCATGCCGAAAGAGCATGATATTAGGCTAGCGTTGTACCCGAACCAAACCGCGGCGAGCCGTTCTTGTGGAACGGTGAGCACTGAGTGAATAAGATAATGTCCCGAGAGCCATCCAAGCACGGGAAGAACCACGGCAGCTAATCCGTGGATCGTCAGGGCGGCGTTAAACCAACTTCGGCACTCTTCGATGTGGTGGGTGTCGTTAAGCACCGCGAAATACCGACACGCACCAGCAGCCAGAACACCGTTAAGGAACGAGACAAAGACGAGGAGACTGCCGACCAAGGAAACAAGCCCAAAATCAACCTCGCCCAGTGTGCCAAGTAGCCAGCGGCTCGTGAAGACCGCTATTACTGCAGATAACAGGGTCCTGATGTAGTAAACAAAAGTGTTTTGAACTAGGTAACGCCGCGACACAAGTCTATTCCACGGTCCTTCTGGGGTATCCTTAGTGTCGTCGCAGCCGAGTGAATGGTTCCCACGCAAAACAAGGCCCAATCTGGCGAGACAAGGGCATCGGTTTCTATCGGATCCCGTAGCGCAATGACGGCGCGTAATTTACGAACAGCTGGCAGAGGCCGACTCACAGCAAAATCGCGGGCTTGCGGCGATTCCTGTCGGGCCGCCCAGCCGGAACGGAGCAGAGCCTTCGGCGATCTTCGCGTCATTCGCCGCTGCCGCCATATCCGTTCATCGGCATGGTAACTGCGTCTGAACTGCTGCTCGCGCTTTGGGCACTTCCAGCGGAAGCCTTCGCCACGCCGAAAATGGGCATGAATGGTAGTCGACTCCATGTCTAATGGCACGGCCACGACCTTCCAGGGAACAGTCGGCCGAAGAACTTGCTGATAGAGATCGATATCGAACACGATTCCGGCCTCATGGGCGTAACCGGCCGTTGTACGGCCCGGATCACTGACGGAAAAACCGGATGGACCTAGATTTTTGATGCTCTCGCAGTCGCTCAGTCAGTTACGGTAGCTGCCCGTAGCTGGTCGCATTTTCGCCTAAAGAGCGTGATATGGACTCAGTTTGAGTATGCTTGGCTTATACGACTGGCCGAGATGAAAAAGATGCCGCTGTCCACGAAATCTGAATGGAGTTGCAGGGTGATGAAGTCTACCGCACACTTAGCCTACTTCGCGCTCCTATCAAGCCTCTGCAGCCCGCCCGGCGCCATAAACGCGCTGGCAAATAACATTGAGGAAGTGCCGCGCGCGGCTCGGCCTGTAGTGTTCTGGACTTCCGGCCCCACGCGCCCGAACCAGACCGTCATGATGTTGGGGAATCGATTGGCTGAAGCGTGCCAGTACGAACTTTGGCGATTACCCGACGGTGATATGGGCATGACCGTGGATGGTAACACAGATGCCATCACTGCTGAAGCCGTTTGGAACGCATGGCAGCCGGATTCCGCCGACGGCCAATCGGCGAAGGCGTTGCTGCCCAATGACCTAGAAATGGGCGTGTTCGCCATTCGCGTAGGCGCTGGGCCAGACAACATGAGTAAACCGGTGTTCCTCAATGCGCCCGACCCATGGTGGCTCCAGGCAGACGAGGGGCCTGCGGCAACCCGCGGCGGATGGGTACGGATCTTCGGCACGTGCTTGGCCTTCGACGCCAAACCACGCGTGTTGCTGCGCGATGCGGAAGGAACGGGGCGGCTCCTGCCGGTCGCGGCGGCCAGCCGGTGGGAACTGGGAGTGCGGATTCCCGACGACATGGCCACCGGGCCGCAGGAAGTCTTCGTGCACAACGGCCATGGCGGCCCCAAGATGTGGCGACTCGCGGGGGTGGTTGAGGTGATCGACGCCATCGGCTGGAAAACAGATGTGTTCGAGGTAGCGACCGGAGCGAGCGCCCAAGGAAACGAGGCCGGAATCGTCGCCGCGCTCGCCAAGGCCGAGGCCAACGGCGGAGGAGTCGTCTTGCTGAGACGCGGCACCTACACGATGAAGGGAATGATTACCATTCCCCCGCGCACGACGCTTCGTGGAGAAGACACCGCGCTGGTTTCCCTGCACTGGCCCGACATCGCGGAGCCGGAAGGACCATTGATTAGGGCCAACGACTGCGCCATCCAGGATTTGGCGATCTATTGCCAAAATCACGCCAAAGTGATCGAGAGCGGGTCGCGGTCGACCCGCTTTCGCCTGAACCGCGTGCGGATCCGCGCTGATGCCTTCGCCAGGCACACCGGCCCCGGACTCACGCATGCGGGCCGAACGGCTCCCGAGAAGTTCGTCCGCAGCCACGCGGTACGGATCCTGGGAAAAAACTTTCAGGTCACCGAGTGTGATTTGTACGGATCGGGCGAGGTGATCTCGATCGACCCGATTCCGTTTGCGGGTCGTTTTCGACCGTTTTACGGTGTCATTCGAGCCAATCGCATCGTCTATGGCATGCAAGGCCATACCTTCGAAAACGTGGATCGACTGATTTTCGAGGGCAACGAACTGGCTGGTCGTGGGACGACCGCCGGTGGCAACGGCATCAGCACCTTCTGGAGTAACTTCTCCCGGCACATCTTCTACGCCCGGAACCACAGCCATGACTTTTACGGCGTTGATCGCGAGACCCTGACCCTCGACGGCGATGGCGGAGCCTATTTTGGCAAGGCGCTGGCCGAGGGAACTGATTTGGTGTTGGAATCCGATCCCTTGTTTCGCGACTACGCCCCGCAGCCTCACACCGACTACCGGGGGGCGGTCGTCTACATTCTCGAGGGTACGGGAGCCGGACAGTACCGCTTCGTCGCCGGGCATGAGGGCCGCCGCTGGGCCGTGGACCGCGCATGGGATGTGCCTCCGGATGCCTCGTCGTTGTTCTCGATCGTGCCATTCCGGGGCCGCAACCTGTTCATCGGCAATCGCTGCGAGGATGCGGGGCCGATCCAGTTGTACGGCTCCGCTGCCGACGTGATCGTCGCGGAAAACACGGGCGCACGGATCGACGGGATGTTCGCCTGGGGTCTCACGCAGCACGGCTGGGGATGGCACCCGGCGTTCCGCTGCCAATTTCTCGACAACACCCTCACCGAAGGGAGCGGCTACGGGGTTCAGGTCTGGGGGCCTGCCTTCATTGGCGTCAAGACGCTCGGCAACAACGAGAAGTATCAGGGGCCGTTGGCCAGGGGTATGATTTTTCGGGGCAATCGGCTGGCGGCAAACGGTCTGATCGACATCCGTGGCACGGTCGTCGATGTGATAGTGGAGCGGAACGAGATCTCGCGGTCGGCCACTGGGGTGCGTGTCAGCGCCACCGCCAGGGGCGTGTTGCTCCGGGCGAACACCTTCGACGATGTAGCCACGCCGTACGCCGATGCCGCGGAACGCTGGGTCAAAGAAGCCGGGCCGCGGTAGGCCAGATGACAAAGAGGCTTGCCCAGCATCGGCCGTAGCGGCGAGCGATGGTATAGACACGGCCTTCGGCATCGGCTTGCTAGCCATCGACGCTCCTCAGTGAGAGCGTTGCGCCGGTCGCTTGGCCCAGCATCCGACCGTAGAACACGCGGCCGAGAATCAACAGCGTCGCGAGCGGGGCCGACAATAGCGGCAGTTCGCGCCACGACCCGCGACCAGCCACCAGCCGCTCAACTGCCAGCCTAGCCTGATGAAACCGCCGGACATCCGGCGGAAAGACGGCGGCGTGCTTTGCGAGGACTTGCTGCAGCCCCTCCACTCGCTTGGGCGCAGTGCTCGACAGCCGCCGCGTGCCGACATCGTCGTATTCAATCAGCGGCTCGGCTAGGCGTCGGATCGGTCCCCGCGCGGCGAGCCTGAGCCAGGCATCCCAATCCTCCATCGACACGAGTGTCTCATCGAAGCCGCCGAGTGCTTGGAACTCCCGCCGCCGAACGACCATCGTCGAGCCACCGCCGGCAACATTCCGGCGGTCAAGATCATGTTGCCGAATCCATCGACCCCGCCTCAACAGGCGCTGGCTCGCACCCGACAATGAGCGCCATCCCAGGCACCAGGCCACCGCTGGTTCCGCCTTCACGACTTCCGCCCGAATTCGATCCAGAGCGCCGGGGACGTAGCTGTCGTCGTCATCGAGAAAGCAAATGACCTCGTTCGTTGCCATCGCCATGCCGTGGTTGCGGGCCGCGGGGGCACCGCGGGGCTGAGGCCAAGAGGAGGTTCGCACAACGCAGGGCAGTTGCGGGCACCTTGCAGTCTTATGGCCGTCATAGACCAACAACACCTCGTCTTCGGACTGAAGCCCTGCAGTCGCCAGCGAATGGATCGCACGGCTGCCGTCTCGGCCTGGTCCGATCGGCACGACGACCGAAAGATTGGCTCGCGGCGGGGCCGCGACCGAGGCCGGATCTTCAGCATCTCGAGCAGCGTGCGTAACGGAGGGCGGCCCAAGCCCCTGCCTCGGGGCGAGCGGGATGAACGCCCTGACGATGGCCACCGCGTAGGCGGCCACGAGGAGTAACGGCCAGAGCGGGCCTCCATACGCCCGATACAGGCGGGCATGCTGCGAAACAGGATGCCCGCGGCGGGAGAATATCTCGTTCACGCGCCCGATCACCGACGCCGGCCGCGATACGCCAGGCTCGCACCATCCCACGAAGCGCGGGGCAAGCCAAACGGCCCCGCCGGCTCGGCTCACCCGCAAGCCATACTCGAAATCCGCGCCCGTGTGAGTAAAGTAATCCGCCAGAAAACCCATCCGCTCGAGCACGATGCGGGGAATGATCGCACAGTTCATGTTCAGCGTGTCGACCCGCTGCGGAATGCCCGCGGGCGCGACCCAGCGGAACCGCAGCGGATGCCAGCGAGATTTACGCACGAGACCACCATAGGTCACGGCGTTGGTCGCAGGACTACGGCAGCCGCCCGCGATGACGACGATTCCCCCAGACGCTGCTGCGGTCGCTTCATGACAGGCGAGAAGATCGGCGATCGCCGTTTGTTCGAACTCGACGTCGTCATTGAAAACGAGTACATAGTCGAACCGCTCGTGCTTGACTCGCTCCCATCCGAATCGCATGCCACCAGCCCAGAACAGATCTCCGCTGCCTGGGATCAGCCTCACCGTCGGATGAGCCGCGGACACCGCCGGCGCCGTTCCATCGTTGCTGCCATCATCGACGAGCACGATCGACAGGCTGACGCCGACGGGCAGCTGCTGCCTCTCGAGGCTTGCGAGGCAACGGAGCGTGGTCGCGCGACGGTTGTGGCACGCCGCCAATGCCAGAATGACCGTCATGACGCGATTGCCTCGCCCACCAGATCGCGACGTCCCTCGTGGACATCAACAAGCAGCCGGGCGATTTCGGGCATCCGCTGCCGCGCTTCCCAACCCAGGATCTCAGCTGCTTTTGCGGGCGTTGCCCGGCCAGCGGCGATCTCCGCCGGTCTTTCGAGGCTTTTGTCGAACTGCACATATTGCTTCCAGTCCAAGCCGTAGCCGGCAAATACCTCTTGAACGAAGTCTTCTAGGCTGACGGTGAGGCCGGTCGCGATCACGAAATCCTCCGCGGTCGGATGCGTGGCGATCCGATGAACCGCCCCGACGTACTCCGGCGCCCAACCCCAGTCGCGGCGGACGGATAGATCGCCCATCGTCAACACCTGCTGCTCGCCGCGGGCAATACGGGCCGCCGCGTCAACGATCTTCTTGGTGACGAATCGGGCGGGACGCAGCGGACTCTCATGATTGAAGAGGATCCCGGTCGAGGCCATGAGGCCGTACGCGTCACGATACTGCGCGACCTGCCAGAATGAGGTGGCCTTCGCGATTCCGTACGGGCTGCAAGGCCGCAGCCGCGTCTCTTCTGAGCACGGCTCGTCCCCGGCGTTGCCATACATCTCGGACGAGCCCGCGTTGAAGAAGCGAATCGGCCGCCGCAGCATCCGAATCGCCTCCAACAGGTTGACCGTTCCGATCACGATGCTCTCGAGCGTCTCGACGGGGAGTTGAAAGGAGAGGCTCACCGAAGTGTGCCCGGCGAGATTGTAAATCTCGTCGGGCATCACCGTGGAAATCACCTGGAAAGTCGAACGAAAATCGATGAGCGACATCGATTCGACCTGCACATGCTCGCGAATGCCCAACTTGACCAAACCATCGCAGCGGGCGGCCTGGGCATCGCGACTCGTGCCTACGACCCGGTAGCCGAGTTGCAACAGGTGACGGGCCAGATAGCTCCCGTCTTGCCCCGTGATCCCGCAAATCAGGGCCGTCTTCCCGCTGGCTATTGCCAGTTCCGCAGGTGACGCGGTCATGATCGATGAGCGCGCCTTGTCGGACCGGCAGCACTCGGGGTCGGCGACGCCGACAGGTCCAGCACTTCGCGGTATACGTCGCGATACATTTCCGCGACTTCCCGCCATGTCCTGACCCGAAAGGAGGGCGTGTCACGGCGGCGGGCCGACTCGTAGAACCGGCTGATCTCTCGCGTGGCCGCCGCCTGGTCGAATGGACTGGCATACCGAATGCCGTGCGGATCCTCGTAATCCTTGGCCCAGGGCAAATCGGCGAGCAAAATCGGCAGGCCCGTGGCACCCGCCTCGGAGACCACGATGCATCCGCTCTCTCCCAGGCTGAGAAGCACAAACCCCGACGCGTTCCACAGCAACCGTCGCTTGAGCGCCTCAGGCGCGTCGCGGAAATAGAACACGACCTTGGAATCGACGAGGGCCTTGAACTCCCGAAAATAATCCCCCTGCTCGTTGCCGGGATGCCCGACGAATACCACGGGGACCCCCGCAGCGCGGCACGCCCGCGCGAGAAAGAGCTGGTTTTTTCGGGGCACGATCGACGCCACCGACACGAGATATCGCTCTGGGATTTCCTCTACGGGTCCGCCGACAGGACGCACACCATAAGACTGGATATCCTCGACCCCCAGTCGGATCACGTGCGTCCGCTTCGGGTCAAGGTTGTAGAGTCGGATTCCGGTGTCGCGGTCGCCTTGATTCATGTAGCAGACCGCGTCGAACAACGGGATTGCGCGCCACGCAAAAAACCGGTCGAACCGGGACGGCAGCATGCGGACTGCCCGGTTGGACCACTCCTTCCGCCTGATGGCTGGCTCCCCGCTGTTGGTGATCCAGTCGAGAATGTGCGTGAAAACCAGCCGCTTTCCTCGCCGCTTCAGTTCCCTGAGATTGCCGACGTCGTTGAAGCCCATGACATGGACCACGTCTGGGTCGAGGTTCGGATCATGCCAGTTCTCGAAGTCGGCCTGCAAGCCTAGCCGTCGCAGGCTTTCCACAAGCCTGACGGCCATGACCTGCTTCCCGCCAGGATAGAGATAGGAAAACGTCGTGTCGCTTAAGAGCACTCGCATCACACGTTCGCCGGCAGCATTCGCTTGGCCTGAGCGTCACTAAGGGCACCCTCGTAGCATTCCATGAAGCGATCGAGCACGCGTTCGCCTGTATATTCCTGCAACGCCTTTACACGGGCGGCGATGCCGAGTGTCCGGCAGCGATCCGGCTGATTCCAAAGGGTTCGCACCTTTTCGATCAAGTCAAGGGCATTGCCAGGAGCGACGTGCAGGCCAGTAACGTCATCATCCACGATGTCGGAAAGTGCGTCAATCCGGGAGGCGAACGCCGTTCGCCCTTGTAGCGTGGCGTCGATCTCCACGATTCCGAATGTCTCGAACCAGACGCTGGGAACGACTGCAAATCGGGCGTTGCCATGAAAGCGGCGGGCGCGCTGGCGTCTCACCTCACCGTCTTCAACCCCTTTTTTTCGGCGACTTGCTCTCACGATCGAAAATCGCCGATCACCGTCCGGCCACGTGACCAGCTATGTGCCGTACATATAAACCTGATAACGGCAGACACTACTTCGGCGCCCTATCGACAAGCTCACACTCGTTAATGGTCCACTCGCTGCAAATGTTCACTAACCTTCTGAAGATCAAACCTCGGTCTTATGATTTTTGCCGGATTACCTCCAACTATCGAACATGGAGGGACATCCGTTACGACAACGGACCCCGCCGCCACAATAGCGCCTGAACCAATCGTTACGCCGGACAAAACGATTGCCCCATGACCCAACCAGACATCATTTCCTATAACTATCTTCGCTGAATCCCCACGCGGGGAATCCCATATCGTCGTGCCAACCTCATCAAATGTATGGTCATCACGCCCCACTAGAGCAACGTTCCGCGCAAAAAGAACATGATTCCCTATCTTCGCGTCACACTGAACGTTACATCCCGGGCCAAACTGAACGCAGTCACCAAGTTCAATATCTTTATGAGGAGACCACAACTCAACTGTCCACGGGATACGCACCATTCCACGCCGCTTGACCCATGGTGCCTTAATACTGAAATAAATCTGCGAACGTACCATATTTGCTAACGCTCGCAGCCTTAATGCTACCGCGCTTCGCCCAGGTCGAACATTCGTGCGGCTAAGAGTACCCATACAGCGGCCCCTATCGCGACACCCTTTTGATTAAACGGTTAAATACCTTCTTTAACATCCATCGAATTCTCGGAAAAAAGGAACGGCTATAAAAATGATCTTCTATCCACGTGTTATAGATTTGATCAGGCTCAATTTGCTTCGGAACGCGATACGCACTTGAAAACGTTGTCGCGACGACTGGCAACTCATAAGTATTAAAGGTTGTATGAGTCGCATTTCTATCCGCTAATCCGATATTCTGTACCAGGCACTTCGCTGGCAGGATGTGGAGTCCTCGATTTATAAATGCGGTGTACGCCCACTGATAATCCCATGTAGACACTACGTTCTTTAAGATATAGCACCAATACCACTCTGCTCTCATGGACCCTAGCCATTTCCAAAGCAAACGTGTTTTCCGAACCTGAGGTAGTTTTGAAAGATCTCGTTCCATTAAGAGCCATCTTCGTCGCCAGGTTGCCCAGCCCCAAATCATCGCATACTTACAGAAAACGATATCGAATCCGGCAGTAGACAAGCGAGGGCATAAATTTGTTCCTCCTATGGAGAATATTCTTGATTCATCCTCATACCGTTTCAACATCGTTTCCGCAAAAGGGAAGAAAGCGGGAATTGGGATACAGTCGTCCTCCAAAATAATCGCGCATTCTTCCTGTCCGAAAACCCAATCAAGACCACTGATTATGCGATCCCGGCAACCTAAATTGACCTCCGAATAGTTTTTATACACCCGGCAGTCCCAGGAGAGCATCTCGAAAAGCGCACGGCATTCCTCAACTTTTTCTCGTTCGCCAGCTTTATGCAACCGTGGCCCATCGCAGACCAAATAGAGATGTGTGGGTTTCACTTCAGAAAGCCGACTAACTAACTGCCTCAGGAAATCAGGGCGATTAAAGAAAATAATCACAACTGGTGTATTCACGGAAATACCTGTAAATATGCTGCGGGTTTTACCGTCGGAGCTCGGTTCACATCCCGTTGTTTTTTATGCCACAAGTTGTCCTTGGCAAAGTCGTATTGCCAACTTGATTCGTGTGGTGCGTGGAATGCCTGCTGAATGCGTTTCATGCGTTCGCACTGACCGTTTCGGAACCTAGGAAACCGGACCTGGATATCGGCGATAGCGTAGGCCGTGGCTTCCTAAATGAGTGCGTTCAAGCGCTTTCGTATATCTACTTTTCTTTATTGGGTATTCCGTTATCTCATTGCCGGTCAGGGACGTCGACGACGCCGTGGGAGTTGGCTTCTGCGTTGCTATATTTGCGGTACTCATTGCGGACCAGCAGGATCCTCACGGGTCGCCCACCGACTCGCGGGAGTAAGCGCGGCGATTATCTCCGAACAGCCGGGCATAAATTTCAACCTGTTCGTTGATGTAATTCTTCCGGTCGAACCGCGAACGCCCTCGAATCGCCTCAGCCGTCATCCCCGCGAGCCGGGCACGGTCAACGAGCAATGCGGAAACGGCTTCTGCCACGGACGCCGGTTGGACGGAGGCGAGCGTCACTCCGTCGATGCCGTTGCGCACCACATCTCCGCACCCGCGGCGGTCACTGGTGACCACGGGCACACCCATGGCCAGCGACTCCATCATCGCCACCGACATTCCTTCGCGAATGCTCGGTATGACCGTGAGATCGGCTATCGCCAGGTAGGGTGCGACGTCGTCTTGCCAACCCGCGTCAGTGATATGGCAGTCATGCATATAGCGATTTTGCTCTTCCGCTGAGAGTCCTGAGCTATGGAGCGAATCGTTTGTGCCCACGACGATGAGATGGGCATCATGACCAAGCTGGCGGGTTGCCCAGAGGCAACGTACGGCCGACGCGAAGCCTTTGAAGGCGGCCTTGCGGCCGATGTACAGCAATACCGCCTTGTCTGGCGGGATGGCGAGCGACTCCCGCAGACTACGCCTGCCTTGGCCGCTGTATCGCACCGGATCGAACCTAGCCAGATCACAGCCTACGCCCAAGGATCTCTGATGCCGGACTGTTGCGGGGCCGATTGCCAGGGAAAGAATCTCAGCGTCGTGCCGCGTGAGAACCCAATTTTGTGACATCAACCGGGCGGCCATCAGCTCAGCCCATCTGGCCCTGCAACTCGTGCCTTCGGCGCCAGCATGTAGGCCTTGATACGTGGCCAGCCAATGTACGTCAGCCCATGGCATCGACAGGCGGGCACACGCCGACGCCAGCACGGCCACAGCGAAATGGGCATGCACGATCTCTGGCGTCCATTCGCGAATGATGCGATGGAGTTGTGCGGACGCAGCGAGCATTGGCCCCGGCCGGCCACAGCGAAAGTCCCGCAACCTGAACCGTTTGACCCCTGCGGGCCACGGCGTCGTGAGCCGCCCCGGAAGTTCCGGCCCGGTCGCGACGGCCGCCAAGCCTCCGAGCTTGACCCAGCGAGCGGTCACGCCTGGGAAAAACGTTTCGAAACTGGTGGCAGACGGCACGACCAGGAGTAGCCGCTTGCCGGAAAGTTCCGTCGGCTGTGCAGTACACATAGTCTCTTCCGGCAAAACCGCGTTAGCAAAGCCGGTGCCGCCGCTAACCCGCATGGTTCTGCGCTACAGCTTCATACATGCCAAGATACTCTTGGCGGATCTTTTCAGGGTCATGGAAATCGGCTGCGAATCGCCGGGCGGCTTCGCCTAGATTATTCGCCAATGCATCATCACTCCAGACGCGGCTGATCGCTTCAGCGAGCGACCAAGCATCGCCCTTGCGGAACTCGAGACCAGTACAACCATCCTGTACCAAGGATGGTATGCCCCCGCAGTCCCGAGACACGACGCACGGCAGCCCGAGAAGCATGGCTTCCCCGAGAGCATTGGAACTATTTTCCATGAATGACGCGAGGCAAAAGACGTGGCTGCCGCAAAGCGAATCCGCCATGGCCTCGCCAGACATCCTGCCTTTGAAATCAATGCGGGCTTCTAGCCCAAGCTTATGGATCGTCGCGGCCAGCAGGCGATGGTAGGCATCGCCGAGTACCGGACTGAGGGATCGCGGACTCAGCGCTCCAGCCACAGATATCCGCAGATCGGGAAAGTGCTTGGAGAGGATCGCCGCCGCTTCGAGAACTACGTGAAATCCCTTCAGAGGATTGCCGATCGACGTGGCGTGAATCGTATGTCGTCGAATATTTTCGAGACGCCATTGTTGCGAGTGGAAGACCGGTCGCAGCGCCTCGTGCGCAACGAAGTATCGTGCCGTCGGATTGAACCGCCTCACAAAATCGTAATCGAACGCGGTACGGCCTGCAAAAAACCGCGCGGTCTGCATGATTTCGCGTTCCACTGCCGCCTGCCTTGACCATCGATCATGAAGGGCGACGGGGTCGGATTGCCGGAGAAAGTTTTTCCAGGTCCGGAATGACCGCCATTGCGGCAGGGGAATGCTGCCGAGCAATGGATAGAGGCACTCGGTCAGAAATCCCTGCAGCGAAACCACTACCGGCACGGAGGTGGATGCGGCCATCATTCCATAGGGATGCTCCGTGCCGTGAACATGAATCAGGTCTGGCCGCTCGTGATCGATTGTGCGCAGCAAATCGCTGCGTGTTCGGTCATCCAAGCTGATGAATCGGCGGGCCGGCGGGATGCGAAAGCTGGGTTCGCGACCCGCCGGTAGCGAGGCTCCCCGAGTCGGACTGGCTACCGTGACATTAACGTTGCCGGACGCTTCCAGGAGTCCGATAAGCGCCTCTTTCCAATATCCGCTGGAAGATCCCGTGGCCTGCGGCTTGGTGCGCACCGGATCATGGCTTATCCAAAGGACTTTCATTTCTTGAAGCCGATCATTAAATCGAAACGGGCGGCCGGCTGCAGCGGACGGAATAGCCGCCGGCGGCCCGGCGCTCAGCGATGTGATACCGGCTTCGATGCTTCGATAATCAACTCGATATCGGCGTGCCCCGGCTCTTCCGTACGGTATTCGAGCGACCGCAGCTCCTCGTCGTCGGACTGGCCGTGAGTCCACCTGCGGGAATCGGCCAGTCCCGCGGTTTCCAATTCCGCCGAAAGTGATGCGAAGTCCCACAACTGTCCTGACGAATGCCCGCACTCTTGAAACACGATTCGCAACAGATCGACGAGGTGGTTTGCCACGAATCCGCTTTTCCGAGCATTGCCGAGGTGCCATTGCGCGTCAGGCGACCCCTCCAGGTAAAGGCGAGCCAGCGATTCCACGTCAGGCGTCGCGAGCCGAATGCGGCCCCCAGGCCGCAAAACACGCGAAGCCTCCGCAAAAAACCTTCTCGCGACGGGCATCCGCACATGCTCGATCATGTTGTCGGCATAGATGTGCGAGACACTTCCATCGGGAAACGGCCACCGTTCCTGCACATCGAGCCATAGCTTGGCCCTCCAGCCGATGTCGGTGTTGATCCAGCCCGTGAGGCTGGTAAACGCACAGCCGACATGAACCTTATACGGCGGTGGCGTCTGGGCCACGAGGCTTCTCAGCCGGGCCCGAGCCACGGGCTTGTTGATGTTCGAGATCGTTTCCCTCAGCAGCTGGCGGAGCATGGTCGACTTCCCTTCAAAGGCTGGCCTCGGGGCGGCACGGTCTTGGTTCCGGCCACCGATTGTCTGCTACGACGCAGTCAGATAGGGATTCCGAGGCAAACGAACGACGCGGATACCGGTCGCTTTGAGCGAACGCACGACGTCCTGAGCCGGTTCCTTCTTGAATACGGCACACGACACGCCGCCATAAGGCATCAGCCGTAGGCGGCAGAGAATGTTCTGGACGAGAATCCCCGCCCTAAACACCACTTTCTCACCAAAACTTGCGACGTTCTTTCGGAACAGCCGCGGATGATAAAAATCGTTGTAGCCGCGGTATGCCACCAGCGGCAGATCGCAAGCCTTCGCCATTTCCATTAGCTCGCTGACGCTCAACCGGAAAATGTAATTGCCGCACGGTTCGTAAGCCGCTTCTACCACCCGTCCCGTGGCTCTCTTGAAGGCGGTGCGGAGAAATCCGAGCGGAGATGCGGGCTGGCGTTGCGGTTCGATCAGCACGAGAGCGATGCGGGCCACTCTCAACATTTCATAGAAGGCAATCGGCGGTCGTGGAAAATGATGGTAGGCCTCCTTGCAAAGCACGAAATCGAATGCCGAATCGGGAAAAGTCAGCGCTTCGGCATTCTGCGCTGAAGCCTGGGCAATCCAGCCTTTTTGCTCGCTCTCGCGCAAGGTGGCATCCGTCAGGCTCGAGGCGTGAACCTGGATGTCATAACGACCGAGCCGCATGGCATCGGCTCCAAAGTGGCCATCGCCCACCGTGAGCCAAGTCGAACGAGGATGGAGCGTCGCCAAGGACCCCGCCACGGAATCGATCATCCGCAGATGTCGCGAATTATCGATCGACTTCGGGGCCGTCACGACAGAAGGATACTCTCTTGTTTGGGCTTCCTGATGCTCGGCCCACGTGTGCAACTCGTAGCTTCCGCTCACGCCAATCGCCGAGCGTAGCTCACTCATGACAGCAGGACCCGTCGCGACGAGCCTTAGTGCCATCCGCTTCGATGAAACGGACGAAGCGTTCTGCGAGCAGTTCCGGGTGGAGCGCGGCCACGGGTCGCTCCGCGTTTCGTCCCAACTGTTCATGGGATTTTGGTGCCAGGCCAAGGGCCTCGGCGATGATGTCGTGCCGCTGCTTTCCGGCTCCGGATGGATAGAACGTCCAACCGTTCACGTTATGCACCACGAGAACATCTACCGCCTCACTGGCAACCGAGCCGAGCACGGACAGCCCTGCAGTCATCGCGACGTTGATGACCACGCCCCACTCGTCGGCAAGTGTCGGAAAGGAAAAATTACCTTAATCATGGTGAAGGGCGAATAACTGACTTGCGCTGTGTAGAAATCGCATGCGATCAGGCGGCACCTCTGGGAGTAGCAGTGCCGCGCGCAAGGCAGGACGGGCGGCCAAAAGGGTCACTCGCTACCACGAACTGGCGGGCACAGGGCGCAAACACGCCTTTCGCACTCGCCCTGGCCATGATGCGATCCGGGCAAACCTAAAACACGTCTCAAAGAAGCTTCTCGCGTACGAGTTGTGCTTGAGCCAGACCCGCAAACCCGAGAAACAGAAACCCTTGCCAGGCGTTGGCGACGGCTGAACCACCGATCGACGAGCCGATTCCGACCGCCGCGCTACAGATCGCCAACAGAGCTATTCCCTCATGCCTTCCAATGAATGCATACATCAAGCTGCTTCTCAAGCCAACCATCAAGAAGAAAAAGCAGAATGACCCTGATAGCCAAGCCTTCTTATGCAGCAGTTCCAGCAGCAGATTATGCGAGCCATATTTCCATTTGTAAGCTGATCCATCGTTAAAGATGATGCGGCTGACCTGAGGCATCGGCCTAATAATGTAAGGCGGCTCAAAGACATCCTGTAGCGTCCCTCTCCAGACGGAAGCCCTATCAACAAGCAGTTTGTAGTAAACCCGCTGCGCTAACGTCCGCTCGTAACCAAGACCATATTTAGCGTCGTGCTCAACGGTGTAAGCCGTGATCGCGGGAACGACAAATGGCGGTATCGCGAGGCCGGCAACCACGACAGCGAAACTTAGCGTGGCAAGGCTGCCAAGCCATTTGCGACGGCGTTCGGTGGCCGTAGCTGGCGAGAAATAACAACGCATCCCAGCAAGGGCTGCACCAAAGACAACAACGATCATAATCGTTAACGTAGATCCAAGCTTAACGGCCCGCTCGCCCGCCACGAAGGCCGCAGTCGCCCCCTGCTTTACACCCGCGGCGTGAAGACCTACGCCCACGAGCAGGCCACCGCCCAATAGCGTGGGCAGCGCCCTTCGAGAAAAGGCCGCCGTAACGCCTACCGCAGCAAGAAGCGCATAGAAAAAATACATGCTTTCACTGGTTAGGCGAACTGTTATCGTCCAAACAAGCCAGGCAATCGCAATCCATAACAGTCTCCGCTTCAAGACTGCCGAAATCAGGCTGCATTCTCGGATCAGAATCGCCCCATACCAATAAGACGCCAATACGAGCGTGGTGCGGATCGGAATCGTCCAAGATGCTGCTCCTTCACCGCGGGACATGAGGGAGATGGCAATGTCGAGCCCGAGTGCCGCAAACCAGCCCACGAGCATTGCCACGCCCATGACGCCGCGAAGCGTCCTAGGGTTAGTTAATACCTCAAACGCCACACGAATCACGACGGCCAAGAGAAGTATGTAGTTAGCGTTGACGGGAAAGGGGCCAATGATGAAGTTCACTGTTTCGAAACGTTCAAGCATGACGTCGAAGCCGGCGGCGTTGCCTCCGGCAAAGTCAGTCGGCGTGATCTGCAAAAGAAACAGTGCTGGCAGAAAATAAATCTTGGCGGCGAGCGTTAGAACGAAGGTCATCAGCAACTGTCCCGCCGTGGCCGGTTTCGGCAGAAGAAAAGCAGCCCCGATCAAAACCACGGCAACCATTGACATCAGGTCGCCGATCGCCGGCAGAGCCACCGGGGTCGAACCTTGCGGCGATTCGATCGATCTGCTTTGGCCACGAACCGCTGGATCCCGCATGCCGGCGACCGCGTTCGGTGTTAACTGCGCGAGTGACATCAGAGGGGCCTCTGTTTTAATTGACCAACCGATTGGATTGAAAAGGCCACACAGTCCGGCACAGGCGTTGCCAGGGAATTAGAAACCGTGTCGTTCATCACCGAGTGCGTGATCAGGTTCTGCGAACCTAAGCTTGGTCGTAATTCGACCCGGAACCCCATGGACAAGGCTCTCCATCGGGGCAGAGCCCATGAGGCATGAGTTTGCGGAAACACTTGACCGCGAGCCGAGAACGCCACGCGGGGCAACGAATGCATGCGCGCCGAGAAAACAGTCGGTTTCTATGAGCGCACCCCCGCCCAGCGTCGCGTATGGCGAGAGGACGGAAAAATCTTCTGCAGCTGCGTCGTGCCCCAGCGAGGCGTGATAGTTGACGAGCACGAACCGGCCTAGCCGAACCGAGTCGCTCACGATCGCGTAAGGGCAGATGACTGTGCCGGTGCCGATTTGGGCGGTCTCGGCGACGATCGCCGTAGGGTGAAACATGGTCAGGAATCTCGCGCCGCGGGCCTCAAGTTGCTCAGCCACAACGCGGCGGATTTGAGGAATGCCGATCGCCAGCACGAGGCCATCGGACCGCTGGGGTCGGAAGGCCGCCGGCGACCCCAGGATCGGGAACGACGGGGCATAGGCGTCGAGTTTGTCGGCGTCGGCGGAAAGAAACCCAGCGATCTTGGAGACGTGCTCAGTCCAGGCGTGGCACGCCCACTGCAGGACCTCGCGGCCAAACCCGCCGGCGCCCACGATGATGATCCGCTCGCAATCACTAGGGCTCGCATCCGCCATAGGAGGGGTCTGGCTCACCGACACTCCGTTCCCGTGGGTGACAGGCCTAGGACGCCCCGCCACGCCACACTTTGAGAGTACCACGATTTCGTGAGGTTTCGATTTTCGGGCGTGAAAAAGGATGAGTCGCGGGGCAGCCGAAAGGGGTCAGTCCCCGGGGGAGCCGCCAAGCCCCGGGGGAACCTTAGGTGCCGCCGTCGATTTTAAGGGTTTGGCCGGTACTGAAGCTGGCGGATTTGCCGGTGAGGAAGTCGATGGCGCCTGTGATGTCTTCGGGCTTGCCCAGGCGGCCCAGGGCTGTGCGGCGGGCAATCCGGGCCCGCTGCTCCTCGGGAAGCGTGCTCGAGAGATCGGTTTCCAGAAAACCCGGCGCGATTGCGTTGACGCGAATCCCACGGGGCCCGAGCTCGCGGGCCAGGCTGCGGGCAAAGCCCTCGAGCGCCGCCTTGGTGGCGGCGTAGACCGCGAGGCCAGGCGAGCCGTTTTCGGCGACCACGGAGGAGACGACCGTGA